>Ga0067045_1029656_pt1 | contig 19144 bp, 15 predicted proteins | sample TerdegcTABiofilm_FD_59184 | JGI IMG/M metagenome (GOLD analysis project Ga0067045, IMG submission 59184) | Combined Assembly of (Gp0054472, Gp0054536) Wastewater bioreactor microbial communities from Singapore -Terephthalate degrading... | reverse complement strand
TTGATGTTGTGCCAAAGTTCTTCCAGGTCGCCTTGGGCACAACCGCATCGCCCGGACGAGCATTGCGCGGGGCATCAATTGACTTCACACCCACATCACCGGTCTGCAGGGTCTTGAGAATCAAGGTGCCGTACATCAAAGGCACCTGCCAGGAGTCAGCCGGCATATCAACGGGCCACCAGCCATGGAGATTATTGTCATCCATCATATAGACGAACAGTTTGCCCGTGCTACCGGAGGGATTCATATTAACCTGATAGGGCAGGACACCGAACGGCAACTTCACCTCAAACACCAGATAGCCGTTGAATGTACCGGATGCACACTGTGCACCTGGAACTGGCAGTCCCTGCGGACCCCAGGTATCCGGACGGTGCCACCTGAACAGTACCTCATCATTATTGGAGGCATTAATCCAGAACCAGTAGTTCCCTTCCGACATGTCAGATTCCCATTGACCATTGCCATTCTCGTCCAGATAGAAGCCAATCTGGTCACCAACGTTGCGCATCATCCCCTGCAGGAATGCAAACGCCAGATACAGATTGTTGTTATCGTGCTTTACCCACATGTAAGCCGCATCCGGACCAAATGGCTGGGGTGGTGTTGCACCAAATCCCGCCACATTGGAGATGTTGGCAAAGTAAGCATCACGCCATTCGTTGCCCGCAAAGTTCAAATAGCCATCAATTGAAGGCGTGCTCCCGCCACCATTGGAATACATTGTATCGCTGCTGACCAAGCCCATCAGTTTCAGAGTGTCGTTTTTCGGGTTCATATCACCCGGCGTGTGGGTAATCACTTTGATGTTGTAACTTGACCACAACTGCCCCATCGGCGTCCAGGGGGAGAATGAGAGCGTTTCTTCTTCCTGTGGCAATAACGAGTCAATCAATCCGGCATCGTCATAGATATTTGTCCCGAGTGAATCAACCGTAAACCGCACTGCGATATTGCGCATCACGAACAGATGGCTCAGGTTCTTGATTACCGCGGTCGGCGTGTAGGTATAGCCGGACATAATCAAACAGGACGGCGGTTCAATAATTGCTTTGGGTGCAACGTCATAAGGCATCGCCCTCGGCAATTGGCCCCAGGTCATCCCTAATGAAATCTTCTTGAGGGTATTGGAAGCATCGTTGCACATCAAAAAGGCGACCACGGTATCGGTCGGGTTAGGTGCACTCGGCACCAATACCTCCCAGTCCGCATCATAATATGAGCCGGTTACCTGTTGAAGCACCGTTCCGGTAGAGTCCCGTTTTCTGAAAACACCCTCATTCCATCCACAGGTAAGCACATAGACGCTGTCAAAGTCAACCGATGCACAGCCACGCTCGGATGTAGAAGGAACTCCGTTTGGCAGTCGCCGGATAAAGGTTTTAGTATAGGGATTGAAATAGCAGACACCGTTGCTCAGTCCAACCGCAGTGCACCAGAATAGGGGTACCCCTTTTCGCTTGGTAATGCCACCAATCCAGTAGGTGCTCATTATCTGGTCAACGCGCCATGAGTCTGCGGTTGTGCCGCGCCACTCCCAGCGGTTATTACGCCAGATAAACCGGAGAAAATAACAACCAGAAGTAATACTGCCGTCCAGAATCTGGCTCACCCAGAAACAGTTGGAATCCGGGTCCCAAACAATCCCCCACGGGATGTCCTGAGTAGAACCACCAAGATTCGGGAATACGCAGGTGTCCCTGCGCCAGGTTCCGGTCGGGTTGGTGGGATTGAAACTATAAAGACCCAATCTACCCGACGACGCTCCTTGGTCAATGCAGTAGAAACGGTTGCTATCTGCCATCCAGGTAATGCCCGCGCCCGAGTATTGACCGCTAAACGGAACGGTCCACTGACCGAGTACAGTACCGAAAGGTGGTGGTGCATCTTTTTCCCCATTCGGCGGCTCTGAACTTGGCCGGTCAACCTCACCCCGGAAAGCGTTATGGAACCAGAGCTGTGTTTCCAGTTCATTCTGGGGTGTGGTTACCGGTTTTGCCGGAACCGCTGTTTGAGGAGATGTCTTTTCTGGAGTATTGATAGTCATACCTGCTATCGCCAGGCTGGCGATGATCAGGATGGCTACCGCTGCCTTTCTTAACATCTTGCCTCCTTTTTATTTATTATTCGACTGCGGGGCTCATTAGTAAATACACAGACCTAACGGATTGTGCCCCTTATCAATCCGTTAGTATAACACCACAGGATGTTATCGTATCTACCAGGTAACCCAATACCGGCATCTATATTATAGCAATTCCTAAGGTTTCTGTCAAGCAAAAAAATAACGGGGTGGAAACACCGGGGAATTAGCGGGCTGGATAATAAACCAACACCCAAAACCAATTTTCCGAATAGCCATCAGCACCTCATCACGAAATCTGGAAAATTAATTACTTGACCCCGATCTTAACTTGATTATAATATGATTGTGTGCAGTTTTATCACGACGCAGCAGTCTCATCTAAGAATAAAAAAGATAAGGAGGAACTTTATGAAGAAAGCCGGTATCGGACTTCTATTTGTATTCACCATGCTGCTGGTGAATTTTAGCCCTGCGCAGCAGGTGGAAACGAACATCATTGTAGGTAACGGACCCTGTGCCATTGCCTATGATACTATTGACCAGCGGCTGTTTGTTGCCAACAATGGTGGCAGTTCAGTCTCAGTGATTAACCCCGAACTGCTCTCGGTAGTTACTACAATCCCCACTACCCATCCTCCGGTTGCTGCCGTATGGAACCCTAATAACAATCAAGTTTATGTCGCCTGTGCTCCAATGACCGGTGACGGTTCGGTCGTGGTAATTGACCCTGGCACCAATCAGATAATTGACGAAATAACCGTGGGCGCTAACCCCATCACCATCGTGCTCAACCGTTCCCGAAACAAACTCTACTGTCTGAACCGTACGAGTAATACCATAACCGTAATTAACTGTGCAAATAATCAAACCATCACCGACATCAACCTCCAGTCCCAGAGCCCAAAAGATATGATTTACAACCCGGTTAACGATATGATTTATGTTACCAGTGAACAGTATATGCAGAACAGCAAAGTCCGGGCAATTAATTGTGCAAATGACCAGATTGCGGCAACAATGGATGCAGGTCGGGGCGCTGGTGCCCTCGCCGTAAATACTATCAGTAATCGAGTTTATGTGGCTAATGCCCAGACCAATAATGTTACCATTATTAACGGCGCCACTAACAGTGTAATTGCCACAATGTCCACCCAGAGTGAACCGACCCCGTTGCTCTGGATTCCTACCAATAAACTGTTCGTCGGTGAATACTGGAACAATACGGTTGGTTATCTTCATGGCGACAGCACCCGTATTCGTGGACGAGTTTCTAACACGACCAACCCGAAAACACTGCTTTACGTACCCGAGACCGAACGAGTCTATTGCACAAGTTATCTTGGCGGCGTTGTAAACGTTATAAACGCCAGAAACGGTGAAGAGCAATTAATCATTACCCTGACTGTCGGCGGTGGACCTACTGCTATGCTTTACTACCCGCCGCAAAACCGGGTGTTTGTTGCCAACTTCTGGGAAAATACGGTAACCTCCATCAAGGATGCGAGCGGTATTGAAGAATTTCCTGCCACGCCGGGCATAAGTTCCCACTACTTAATAACTTACCCAAACCCAGTATTGGTTAACAGCACGGTTTCGTTTCGGACCAACGGATTTAGCCCGAAAGAGTTTGTAGTTACAAACAGCGCCGGCCAGATCCTCTACCGGGGAAACACCGGTTCCTGGACCGCGAATAAGCCTGGAATTTACTTTTGCACTGCAGTGGGAACTGATGGTAACCGGTTAACCAGTAAATTTATTGTCGAGTAACCGGCTGTTGTGCCGTCAACTGCAACGAAGGTAAAGCGAAGTTCAGTTAATTCACTGAATTCAATACCCTGATGCTAATGCTCTTGATGGGCACTGCTTTTGCACAACCGGTTGACCGATTGCGTATTGTATAGTATAATTATAAATAAAGGAAGGGAGGTAAAATGAAGGGAATGGTTGCTATCGTAACTCTCTGTTTTCTGTTTGTACCCGCCCTGCCCGGCATACCGGTCGCCGGGATTCTCGAAACGGGTAATGCTTTAGTCGTAGGAGACAGCGTCATCTGGTTTGTGGCCAGCGCACCCTATCCGATTGTTGAGCACACCCCGAACTGGGGGGGCGATGCCGGAACCGTTGACACAATCCAGTTTGCCCCGAAAAGTGAATGGCCCAGCCGCGTGGAACTGTTCTACCGGGTTCGAGGATTTCCTTACCATATGACAATTGACTCGCTATTACCCGACACCTGGTATGACTTATCAACTTACTCAGGACTTCAGAACCCGAGGGTGCGGTTTGAAGACGACTCCATCAGCGGACTTTATGAAAGTGGCTCCCCGTATAGAAATAGTCTGTTCTCAATTACTCCTAACCCCACAACCTCAGGCAAGGTTCGGGTTAACGGTTTCCCTGCAGGAATTAATGTCAACCTGAATCTCTACGACATTACCGGCAAAATGGTTGTTCATAAGTCAGGGCTGACCCGGCAAGATGGGTTGAGTTTAGACCTGAGAGCACTACCCCGTGGTGCCTATATCATTCGTGTCCAGGTCAACGGACAGGAAGAAAAACAGAAACTGCTTTTATTAAACTAAAACACCGAAAACTAATCGACAAACGCCAACGGGGTTTGTAGTTCCGGCCTGCGGTATTCGGGCAGAAGCATCGGTGCGCGCCGGTTTTTGGGTACCCCCGCCTTTTTCAGTTCCGCTTCAAACTGGATGATGTGTTTGAACCCGCAATTGCGCACCGTTGTCACCTTTGCCTTTTCCGCCGCACTTCTGCCCGCCCTGCGACCAAAAACCAGTATGTCAAGAAGTGAATTACCCATCAACCGGTTTCTGCCGTGAATTCCGCCCGCCACTTCACCCGCGGCATAAAGGTTCTTAACTCCGGTCTCGCCCTGGTCGTTGATTAGAATCCCACCATTCTGATAGTGCTGGGTTGGATAGGTCAAGATTGGCTCCTTGTCCATAAAAATCCCGAACCGGGCAAACTGGTGGTACATTGCGGGCAGATTCGCTTTGACCGCACCTTCACCTTTGAGTTGTTCAATGAGCGGCGTATCAAGCCACACTCCAAGGCGACCCGTGGGCGTCTTAACCCCATTTCCTCTGCCCACGCACTCCCGTATTATTGCCGAAGCGGTGATGTCCCGGCTCTCCAGTTCGTAGATAAACCGGTTGCCGTGCACATTGACCAGATGGGCACCAAGTCCGCGCACCTTCTCGGTAATCAACTGCCCGACAATCTGCTCCGGATAGGCAACCCCGGTCGGATGGTACTGAATCGTGTCGATGAACGCCAGTTTTGCACCCGCCCGATAGGCTAAAACCAGCCCGTCCGCAGTGGCGCCGTAATGATTCGTGCAGGGGAAACCCTGGATGTGCAGTCTGCCACAACCGCCCGTCGCCAGAATCACCGTCTTTGCCCGCACCGTAAACAACTCGTTCGTATCTAAGTTGACAAACGCCGCACCGGTGCAAGCACCATCATCATCGGTCAACAGTTCCAGCGCGGCACAGAACTCCAAGACCGTCAGTTCCCGGTTGCGAAACTCGTCCCGCAGTGTCCGCATAATCTCGGCACCGGTGTAGTCCCGGCAGGCGTGCATCCGCTTCCGGGAAGTGCCGCCGCCGTGAATCGTCTTCATCGTGCCGTCCGGCTCTTTGTCAAACATCACCCCTAACTCTTCCAGCCAGGCGATGACGCCCGGGGCATCAGTGACCAGCGCCCTTGCCAGCGCCGGGATGTTTTTGAAATGCCCGCCGCCAAGTACATCAAGGTAATGCCTTTCTGGTGAATCGTTCGGCTTGTCTGCCGCCTGAATTCCGCCCTGCGCCATCATCGTGTTGGCGTCACCCAGCCGCAGTTTCGTGGTTAAAAGTACCTTTGCCCCGTGCTCCGCCGCCGTTAATGCCGCCGCGACCCCGGCACCACCACCGCCAATGATTAACACATCAACATCAAACTTCGGGTTGTCCGGGTCAAACCGCTTTTGCTCGACCAAAGGCCAGGCTTCAAGCAGGTCCGCGAGTTCGTGGGGTGTTCGGTCGCCTTTGTTCGGACCAACAACCAGCGCCCGCATACTGGTCTCAATGTAATCGGGGTGGAACGACTTCAAGAGCGCCTTTTTACTTTCAGCATCGAGCAACGGAATCTTACCCTGCTTGATTCGCTCCTGCCTTGTCGCCTCCAGTTTTTTAATTGACTCCTGCATTGATTCTGGGTACATCTTTTACTCCGGTTCAATATCCCGCGCCTCGTAATACAGGCGGGAAAGCTCTTCTTCACTCATCTTGGTAAGTTTGTCCAGACCGGGCTCAAACGCCCCGGCTTCAATCTCCTTCAGCCGTTCCTGAAGATGTGCCGCGCGCGGGGCAATCTTGGCACCGTAAAGCCGGCGGGCAAGCAGCGCCACATTGTAATGGACAATCTCTGCCGGACATCGGCTGGCACACAGCCCGCACATAATACAGTCAAACGACATATCTGCCACCCGGGCGATGTCACCCCGAATCGCCGCCTGCACATATCCCATCACATCGATATCCTGGGGACAGATTTTCGTGCAGGAGTTGCAGGCGATACAGCGCATCAGTTCCGGATAGTGCCGCACCAGGACCTGCGTGTCCGCCTTGAGTTCATCGATGTTGTAAATCTTCTTATTCGCCGGATAGAATGGAATCTGGGTCAGATACATCCCATCTTCCACCACCGTCTGACAGGCAAGCCCGACCTTGAGTTTGTAGGAGTCCCGGGTTCGATAAACCGTACCGCAGGCACCGCAGAATCCGCCCCGACAACCGCAACCCCGGATAAAACGGTACCCGGCATACTCCATCGCCTTCATTATCGTCAACTCTTTGGGCACCTGATACGCCTCACCCATCACATATATCGTCACGAACTGCTGGGAACCGTTAGCCGCTTCCTGCTCCGCAACCTTTTTTGTCTTTGGTCTGCGCCCTTTTGTCTTCTCCTTTTCCATAATCCTCAACCCTCCTTTCGAAACCTCCTCACGCCCTCCTCGTAAAGGTCGCCACCATAACAGTCATTGACCACAATCAGCGGTAGGTCCTCAACCAACAGTTCCTGTACCGCTTCCGGTCCCAAATCCTCATAGGCAACCGGCGTTGCCTGTTTTACCCGCTGGGCAAGAAGTGCTGCCGCACCACCCACCGCTGCAAAGTAAACCGCACAGTATTGCTTCAGCGCTTCAATCACTGCCGGACTGCGGTTGCCTTTACCAATCATCCCTTTGAGCCCCACGGACAGCAGTTTCGGGGTGTAAGGGTCCATCCGATAAGATGTGGTGGGCCCGCACGCGCCAATCGGCTTACCCGGTTTTGCCGGACTCGGTCCAACATAGTAAACAACCGCACCCTGAATCTGAAACGGCAGTTTCTCGCCCCGCTCTAAACTTTCAACCAAACGCCGGTGCGCCAAATCCCGGGCGGTGTAAATCTTGCCCGACAAAAGCACCGCATCCCCGGCACGCAAATTGCGCACCACCTCTTCGGTCAATGGCGTCGTGATGTGTTTCTTATCGCTCGTCATAAAATTGCGCTCTTATGCCTTGCCGCATGGCAGTTGATATTGACCGCACAGGGCATCATCGCAATGTGACAGGGGAACGCCTCAATGAACACCGCTAAGGCGGTGACCCTGCCCCCAAAACCCTGGGGTCCAATTCCCAGTTTATTGATTTCTTGCAGCAACTCCTGCTCCAGTTGCGCATAGAACGGGTCCGGATGCACCGAGCCCACCTCCCGCAAAAGCGCCCTCTTTGCCAGTTGCGCACACTTCTCAAATGTCCCGCCAATACCCACACCCACGATAATCGGCGGGCACGGGTTCGCCTGCGAACGCCACACCCGGTCAACAACAAACCGCTTAATACCTTCAACCCCATCAGCGGCAGAAAGCATCTTCACCTCACTCATATTTTCACTGCCCCCGCCTTTGGGCTGCACCGTAATCTTTAACTTGTTACCGGGCACAATCTCATAATAAACAATCGCCGGCGTATTGTTGCCGGTATTTTTCCGGCGTATCGGGTCCGCTACAATTGACTTTCTTAAATAACCTTCGGTATAGCCCTTTGCCACCCCTTCCTGAATTGCGGTGCCCAGCTCGCCGCCGGTAATGCGCACCTCCGAACCAATCTCCACCCAGACAACCGCCCAACCGGTGTCCTGACATATCGGCATCATATCGGCACGGGCAATCTCCTGATTCTTCAGCAGTTGCTGGAAAATCTCCTTACCGGTCTCCGACTCTTCCGCCTTCAACCCATTCTCCAGCGCCCGCACCATATCATCGCCTAAAACACAGTTCGCCTCAATGCACAACCGGGCAACAGTTTCCTTAACCTGTGCAAACGGAATCTCCCGGCATTGACAACCATTACCCGATTCAGCCACCATCGCCTCCGCTTAGAGCGCCGGTAAAAGCACCCAGGTCTCGGTACCTGCGGGTAGTAGTGCCGGCTTGACCTCAACCTCAGATTTGCCAACCTGCTTCACCCCGGGTGCCAGTTTCAAAAAGTCCTCAACCCCGGCAATACCAAAACCCAGTTTCGGTGTCTTGTAGTGCATCGGAATCACCAGCCGCGGTTTAACCATCTTCACCAGTTCAGCCGCCTGATGGGCATCAATCGTAAACACGCCACCTACCGGCACGAAAAGCACATCAACCCTGCCCAGAACCGTCAACACTCCTTCATCAAGGATGTGTCCCAGGTCGCCGAGGTGCACCAAACGCAGGTTGTCAACCTCATAGATAAAAATAGTATTTGTGCCCCGCTCTTTGCCCTTTGTCGGGTCGTGAAAAGTCGCCACCCCCTTAATCTTCACCCCTTTTATCGCCCATTCACCGCTTCCTTTCAGAACCTGCGGTTTTCCCGGTAAATCCCGTGCCCCATTGTGGTCCGCATGCTCATGGCTCACCGTAACGATGTCCGCAACCTCCTCTATCTTACCATACCCGACCGCACCATCATAAGCACCGGGCACATAAGGGTCGGTGAGTATTTTCGTCCCGTCATCAGCGGTAAAAAGAAATGCCGCATGGCCCAACCACTTGACCTTCATCGCATCCCCTTTTCGGAAAAAGTCATCTTTAATTTACCGGGTAAACCGAAATCCGTTTCTTATCCCGGCTTGCCCATTCAAAACGCACCACACCATCCTGCAAGGCGTAAAGTGTATCATCACTACCCCGACCAACATTTTTGCCCGGCAGAATCCTTGTGCCGCGCTGCCGGACCAAAACCTCGCCGGTGCGCACCAGCTCACCGCCATAAGCCTTTACACCCAGCCGCTTGCCAGCACTGTCGCGGCCGTTTTTGGCGGTTCCGCCACCCTTCTTATGCGCCATAACTACTCCTTTCTCTTACTCCTTTAAGATGAACGCAAGGGTAGATTATAATTACCTCATCCTTAAAAGTCAAATCAAATATCCGGCTGATCTCGGGCAGTAATTAAACGCCGGTGCGCCCGATTATAAACCGAAGTGTAATATTCACTGTGCTTTCTAAAGCCACAATCAGTGACTATCAGTATGGGAATATACCAGTTACCGAAAGAAAAGGGGCAGGAAGGAATCCATCCTGCCCCTTAAATCAGCAGCGTTTAATGGGAAACTACAATCCTGCCTGTCTCCGCTAATGTTCCATTCAGCCGGTACAGATACACACCCGCTGGCACATCCGCGCAGTTCCAGACCGCCTGATGCTCACCCGGATTCAACTGTCCCTGAACAAGTGTTGCAACCCGTCTGCCGGCAACATCGTGAATCGTCAGTTCCACTGTGCCGCTGCTAACAGTTGCCCAGTTGATTACCGCTCTGCCCGCTACCGGGTTTGGCTTAACCGTAACCAGTTGTTTGATTCCTGCCGGTTTTTCCTCATTCACTCCGGTTGTATTATCCCAGGAGTCAAACCACAGTTCATCCGGTCCAATACCGGCATAGAGCACAGTTGAATAAGAAGAGGAACCGACATTTTTCCAGCCCGCAGCCGGCGCAAAATTGCCCGTGTGCCGATGGTCGTTCACCTTGACCGGCGTTGTCCAGTTTGTATCTCCAGAACACCAGGTGAACATCAGTGATTCCGATGGCACGATGGCATAACATACCGTTGGAGCACCAGTTGACCAATCGGTAGCGATACTGGGCATCATTTCGTTGTTATCGGTATCCCCGTGACCGATACCGTCATCACCACCGTAATACCAGATGGTGTCATCAGTGGTGGTGTAGTAATAGAATACCCCCAGCCCCATTCCATTGAAAGGCTCCATATCCCGGACATGAACCAGCCAGATGCTCGGGTCGGTATTATCAGCCCCAATCACTCCATCAAACACCCGTACAAACGGCGTCCCTACCTGTCTTGACTGCTCCCAGCTATTACCCTGGTCCGTAGAACGCTTAACCCGGAAAGAAGCCGAGTCAACCGAACTCAGCCGTTTGTCAAGGTAAGACACATATATCCGGTTGTTGTAACCTACCGCAATGTCCGGTTTCGGGGGGACAAGGGTATTATCAACAAAAGTCGCTGGTGCGGTCCAGGTTCTGCCATAATCGGTTGAGCGCATCAGCCGGACATTATAATCGCCGTTATGATACTCATAGGTAACATAGAGGTAGTAGGGTGTGCCGTTGTCCTTGCACGCCGTAAGATTGACGATGGTATCGCCATCCGCCTTAACCGCAAAAACATTAGAACCGCCGGTTAATCCGAATCTGATACAGTAAACATCACCATTGTTTGCCGAGGTGCGCATAAAAAGAAATACAAAACTGGAGTCGCCCTCTGCCACCACCAATTCTGGTGAACTCAATACATTACCCGTATGAAAAACCAAATTCCAAAGATTCCAGTTGCTACCGCCATTGGTTGAGCGATAGATTTTAATTGTGTCACCACTCGCAACCACAAAGGCAGCAAACAGAACCCCGGCGTGGGTTTGGTCATAGGCAATCATCCGCTCCGAACCAGGTTGTGCCGGGCTCTTGATTCCACCATCATAAACCTGAAAATCCTCTCCCCACAATGGCTTGGGTTCAACCGGTGTCCCTTCGTCGGTCATCTCTGAAGTTTGGGGTGGTGCGCCTATAGCGGGTGCTGCTGGTTTATCAACCTGTCCGGGCAAAGCATCACCTTCGTTCGTGAATCGGTACGGAACCGCTCCTTCAGATGAGGCGCCATTCTGAATAACTGGAAATCGGTTTTCAAACAGAGTTCCCGGGGCGTTGCGGTCAACCGCCGCCCAGATACTGCTGAGCATTAAAATCAATGCCAGCGCGACTATCTTGCTTTTCATCTATACTCTCCTTTTATTCTTTTTTTACTTGTGAAAAATATCCTCAAAAGCCTCTCTGTACCCGTTGGTGGTTTGCTTCAGGGATACTTCTCTTTGTTTAAATTATACCCTATCTAACATTCAAGTCAAGCGAAAGTTTGTGTAACGGTTTTCAGTCCGTTATTATCGTGCCCAATCAAGTATAGAAACAGGCAGGGCGGATATCCGCCCTGCCTGATAGGTTTTGCTGGCTCGGTTAATGAACGATCAGTTTTCTCTTCTCCTGATACTGACCCGCAGTAAACCGCAAGAAGTACACGCCGCTTGTGCCATTGCGATTATTTTCCTGCGCGGCAAAAAGTCAATATAGGAAAACCTCATCGGACAATCAGTTTTTGGGTTGTGCGGCTATCTTCGGTCTGGATTTTCACCAGATAAACCCCGGCTGGGACACCGGCAAGCGAGAGTTTATTATTGCCTCCAATATGGTTATAAACCCTGACCAGTTTACCGGCAATGTCATATAACCGGATGCTCTGTATGGCAACCGGTGCGCTGATGGAAAAACTCTGGTGCGCGGGGTTGGGATAGAGGGTAAACTTTTGCAAGAGGTCCATTTCAGTTCGCTCTTGAAGCCCGGGCATCAAACTTTCATAAATCTGCAGACCACACAATCCGGTTGTTACATAAATATAGGGTGAGACAAACTTCAAGCCATAGGGACAGTTTGGTGCCCAATGATACCCGGCAAGAACTGGATTTGATGGGTCAGAGATGTCAACAATGTGAAACCAGATAAACCAGTCCGAGACATAGGCATAAGGGTATGATATGTCAATGCCCCAGCAAGGGCCCACGGTCTGATAAAGACCGACCGGACGGGGATGGGCTGGTTCTGATACATTGACAATCACCATATTGCCGTTAGCACCACCAACATAGGCGAAAGAGTCCTTTACCTGCAGGATAACCGGATAATTGGATAAAAAGACCGAACCAACCTCATAAGGTGCGGCCGGGTTCTTGATGTTTATTATCCGCAATCCACCGTTCTCATCAGCCACATAGGCGAGGGATTCACCAACATCAACAAACCAGGCATAACCAGGGGTATCATAGTTGCCAACCTCACACGGCGCATAAGGATTGCTGACATCTATCACCATCAAACCGTGGGCACCATCAGCAACATAGGCGTAGGAGCCCTTTACCGCGCAGGCACTTGCTGCGCCTGGTGTGGGACAGAACCCGATTTCAACCGGATTTGCGGGGTTACTGAGATTTAATATCCTCAAGCCATGGCCCTGGTGGCTCAAATAGCCAATTGTATCCCGCACCGCGATATGGGCACAACCCCATTCAACGTCGAACCTCGAAACTTCATAAGGCTCACAAGGGTTTGTGATGTTGAGAATTGTTAAGCCATAGTCCCAGTCACAAAGGTAGGCATATTCACCACCGATTTCCACCCAGGTAGTCCAGCCCGGGACTCGATAACCCCCGACCTCAAACGGCGCCAAAGGGTTTTTGATGTTAGCAACCCATAAACCGATATCGCTCCAGTCGGTCAGAAAGGCAAAACTGTCCAGTAAAGCCACACCCTTTACCCCTTGATAGCCTGCTGGGGTCAGATTTGCCACCAGATAAGGCTCGGTGGGATTACTCACATCGACTATCGTCAAACCCCAGGCACCCAGATACGCATATGAGCCGCGCACCACAACACACACCGGGTTAGGAACACTGCAGCGACCAACCTGATGAGGGATTAATGGATTGGAGACGTCAATCACCACGAAACCGTGACTATCAGTTGTGCAATAGGCAAACCGGCCGGCAACCGCAATCGCATATATATTTATGCTTTTGTAACTCCCAACCTCATAAGGGTTTGCCGGGTTCTGGATATTGATGATACGCAAGCCGGTGTCAGAACTGGGTGGCTCAAAACTTATGAAGGCAAAGGAGTCGGCAACGGTTATATAACCAATATTGTTGTAAGGGCCAATTGAACCCAATAGCACCGGTTGGTTAGGATTATCTATGTCAAAAATACGGAAACTGTCCGGGTCACTGCAATAGAGGAACCTTCCCTTGATAAATATCCTTATCGGCTCCTGGAGATTCAGCGGGATATCTGCCACCTTTACGGGCTGAGACGGGTCTGCCACATTCCATAACCCGACAATACCTCTGTCCCACTGATTGGTGATGTAAAGGATAGTGTCCTGAGATTGGAGAAAGGAAATAATTCCCCGTGTCCTAATTTCCCCGACTTTCCGAGGTGCTGTCGGGTTGGCGATATCAAGGACAAAAACCCCGCCGCCCGAGCCGACATAGGCGATTTTCCTTATCGTATCCAAAGCAAGCGGACCACCAAAACCAAAGGGCCAGTTGCCAACAAAACGGGTATTGAGTGAGTCATAAAAAGTATCTAAGGCAAGTGCGACATTAAGACCATAGGACCGGTTCCCGATAAAACTGGGTTTAAGCCAATCGTGACACTGGCGTGGCATCCCCGCATGCAGACTCATAATCAGTGTAAGAATAAGAATGTCCACCTTCTGCTACTTAAAGCAGACCTATACCCTGCACCTACTTGGTATCTTTAAAGGTCCTCCGAGTTCCACTATTTGTTGTATTACCCGATGGCAACCACTTGTGCTGGCTAAATTGTTTCCAGTAATGCGTCTCGTTTAACCAGTAACACCAAATGCGTGCGTATCGTATTTCATCAAAGGGACCGCAGACGGATTTTATCCACCACGGGGTCCACTCGGGTGGGATAATTATCTCGTCACGGAGTGTCTTACCCCGTACCCAAATTGCACTGTCGCCCTCGTGGCTTTTTGTCCACCCTCCGCATGCGACCCACTTAAGGTCAGGTCCATATTCATCAAGGGCTGTATCCCGCATAGGGCCAATCCGGGTGGGAATAAACGAACCGAACATTTCATCAAGTGAACTGCTGCGGGCTTCTGCTTGTGCCATTGCCTCACTTGGCGTTAGCAAAGATAAAGCATGAACTTCATCTATTGTGGTAAGTGAAAAACCATCGGGCACCGGGTCTAAAGGGATATCAGTTTCAATTAGACCAACCGGGTTTATAGAATCTGGGCGTAAATTAGCGGAGATGTATAAATAACCTGCGTTTCCTAAAGACACCAATAAAACTAACAGCCACTTTATTCTGGTGCCTTTGTTCATCTTTACTCCTCACAGCCAGGGTTTTATTCTGACTGCGATTTAATTATATTCTCTCTCTTGTCAAGAAAAATATTGTCAAGGGTCATGGCATCCGAAAAGTCGGGCAGTGTAGGCACCCGTCAATCGGCAGAATAGCCTTGCATTCTGCCCTCGCTATGGCTTATCCGCACAATAGTGATGAAATAACCCGGCGCCGATTTTATCGGACAATCAGTTTTTGGGTTGTGCGGTTATCTTGGGTCTGGATTTTCACCAGATAAACCCCGGCTGGGACACCGGCAAGCGAGAGTTTATTATTGCTTTCAATATGGTTATAAACCCTGACCAGTTTACCGGCAATGTCATATAACCGGATGCTCTGTATGGCAACCGGTGCGCTGATGGAAAAACTCTGGTGCGCCGGGTTGGGATAGAGGGTAAACTGCAGTTGATTGAGATTGGAGATGGGCGTCTCCGCAACACCCGGTCCGGTGGGTGCAAATTTTACCGTGCACCAGTCATAGTCGTAGTTGGTTCGGGTGCCGGTGAGAATAAAGCCGGTGGTGTAAATATAGCCCTGATTGTCAATCGCAAGAGAATAAATCCAGCCCGCAAAATTGTCAGGACCACTGTATCTTGCCTCCCATAACAATTTGCCCAGTGAGTCGTATTTGAGCAAGGTATAGTCATCACCCCAGGTATCACCGCCTCTGGGCGCCTGACTCCAACCACCGACATAGACATTTCTCTCAGCATCCACCCCGATGGCAAAGGGCCAGTCATCACCACCAAACCCGGTATATCTCTGCATCCATAACTCATCCCCAGCCGAAGAATATTTGATTGTGACAAAATCAAACCCTGGGACTAGTCCTGGCCGGACCCCACTTGGTCCGGCAACATAGCAGTTGCCATCACGGTCAATTGTCAGGGTTTGACCGATATCATAGCCGGGTCCATCATAAAGTCTGACCCATTGCTGTTCGCCATCAGAGGAATATTTCGTCGTGGCAATTACATCGTTAGACGCGCGGCCGAGTGAGCCGGTTACGTAGACATCACCTTCAGGTGTAACCGCCAGTTTGTAGGCGTATCCCGGAAGATTCTCGCCCCGGCGCCATAAAAGGTCACCAGCAGGTGAATATTTCATAACGAGATAACTTGGTCCTCTATCATCCCCGGCTACATAAACATTTCCTGCTGTGTCAAGTCCAATGCTAACCGTCCACCAGCCGGCTGAATCAACCCTTACCCAGGCAACATCACCAGAACCGGTGTATTTTACGGTAATGGCATACGTTTCAATTGGGTTCAAGGAGTCACGGATATAACCGGTTACATAAACATTGCCCTCACGGTCAGCACAGACATCGCTTCCCCAACCCCCATAAGTCCTTACCCAGGCAACATCGCCATCAGGCCTGTATTTTATTGTTACTTTTTTTCCTGTTACAAGCACATTGCCATTGGAGTCGGCGGCAACTGCCAGACCCACACCGTAATCAAAGAACCTTACCCATTGCAGGTTGCCATCCGGGTCATATTTGATTGTGCAGTAATTGGGTGTGGTATCACTGCCGTGGGAGATACGGACATAACCGGCAACAATAACATTTCCTGCCGGGTCAAGTGTAAGTGCAAAAGCCATATCCTGAACGCCAAACCCTGGGTGGCCATATGTCCTAATCCAGACCTGGGAATGAACAGAACTGAAAAAGGCAAAGGGGAGCAGAAGCACCAGCACAGTTTTGCTGTTCATAATGCCCTGCCCCCCTTCATCTTAGTTACTCTTGAGCGTAGAACGGCGGAAGCGGGTCAGGCGGAGATGTGCGGAGTGTTTTGAGCTGACCGTTTTGTGCTGCCCGAGCGCAAGTTCAAGAAACATTTGGTCGTAGGCCGTCATCAGGGTAGTTTGAACTCGCAGTACCAAGTTTCGGTTTGGGATTCCAAAAGTGAAACTGCGTATACGCCAGATGGGGTTCCACGCAAAAGATAATACTTTGCCTTCATCTTTCCCAACTGAAGGGGAAGCATGAACCTTCTTGTCCTGTTATGGGAAAGGTCATGTTTGTAAAGAACAGGCTGGGCATCTTCAGTAATCAGAGCATAACAGGTGTTTGAGGTAATAAAGAAATCAACGATGCGCCGTTTGAAATTGCTCTTAAATGTCTCAAGGAGATAACGCAAAGGTTCATTTGAACGGTCTATCGCAGGGACGATAGACGGAGAGTTGTCAAAGAGCGTAATTGAGTCATCAAGAGCAAAATCTAAGGTGTAAAAATATATCTTTCCCGAGTATCTATCGGTGGTTAAGAACCGGTTGTTCTGGAACTTAACTAACCCTTCCGAGACAAGATATCCCAACTTCAGGCTTTCAAACTGCTTGCTCAATCTGCCCAGAAAGCGGATGAACCTGCCATTAGTGTCAAAAACGGCAAACTGATAAATATCCTCCTGGTAAAATTCGTCAGTGAACGGGTTCTCCTCAAGCGGTGTGCGCTGTTCGTCTAACATCTCTGACCCTTTAGGCCAACCCTTGCTAAATGGGGTAAATATCAACCCGGCTTGAGGAACAATTGTGGCGTCGGTGTGGAAAAAATTGCCCCTGACATTCTCAGGTAAATTTTGAAAAGAGCAGCAACTCAATAGCCGGTTGGAAGAGATGCTCTTTCTGATGAGAACCGGCGCATTGTGATAAGCCACATTTGTATCCTTGCCAGTTGCCTCAATCACCATCATTGGGAAAGATGCGGTAATCATCAGAGTGGTATCGTCAGAAAACTGATGGCTGAAGTACATTGGATTGGTGATGATATTCATCTCCTTTAACTTTGTTAGTAATTCTCGGGGCAGATTCACAAACATCCCCTCTTCAGTTGAATCGGGATAGATGGCATTTATCAGTTTGCCCGTTGTTAAATCAAAGATATAGATGTAGTAGCTCATCTGGTCCATTAACGCCAGGCGTGTACCGAAAGGGTTAACACTTATATGATAGGTGGTGGACAGCGGATAATCTTCATTGTCGTAGAGTTTTATTTTTTTCCCAAATACCGGTTTGTATCGTTCCCCTTTTAGCTGCAGTTTAGAGGATGCTGGTTCAGGCTTTCTTTTCGTTCTCGGTTTGGAAATGTCAGCAACAAATGCGGCTACTGTTACTGAGTCAATAGCTCCCATCAACGATTTTGATGTTAGGAGTTCACCCGATGAAATACTGAACTTGGTAACGAAAGGAACTTGAAGATCCCCGGCGGAAAATTCAAAGGGGTTTAAGAAACCTTCCCCGACCACTAACTGGTAATCAGCATTAAAGTTCCTTCTCTTTAGATACCTTTCTGCTGCCCGCCTTTTGTCCGATACCGCCAAAAGGATGATATCCTCCTTTACACCTTGTCTGCGCAGGTGAGCGATAAAGGGGTTAATCGCGCCCTCAACTCTTGCAGCAACCATTGGTGGAACAATAAACGCATAGACCGTATCCGATTTATACGGAATACCCAGGCTTCTGAAGAGATGTTTGACCTCCTTATCACTGTTTTCAATCTGGAACAGCTGATGAAGCTGGGTTTCCCATTTTACCTGGGCGGATACCAATGAAAACAGAATAATAATAAGGAGGGAAAGGAAGTACCTTTCCCTCCTTGACTTTGTTATGAGTTTCATGGCTTTTATTCAATCGGCTCTATGCTTTCCAGTCGAAGGTCTGCGCCCTGTATTTGGGTAGCGAACCCTGGTATCGGTTCGGCGAAAACAACGCGATATTGATTGCCCAAAAGGTCAATCGCTGTTCCCACGCTTGAACCCCAGTTTAAAATGCGAATCTCCGCACATTTATCGGTGGAGTGTTTAGGGCAAATTGCGGGAGGGATAATTGTAACACCCCCATACCCGTAGATAGTAATCTGAATCTCCGCATTGGCGATTAATGGGCATAAGAGGGCAAATAGCACCGCGACGAGCATCATCCAGTACATCCTATTACCTTTTTGTTTGGTTCCGACACTCATCTTTACTCCTTTCACAGCCAGGGTTTTATTCTGACTGCGATTTAATTATTTATACATACTCTCTCTCTTGCTTGTCAAGAAAAATATTGTCAAGGGGCATGGCATCCGAAAAGTCGGGCAGTGTAGGCACCCGTCAGTCGGCAGAATAGCCTTGCATTCTGCCCTTATTGTGCTCTGCCTATTTATTTGTCATTCTGAGCGAAGCGAAGGAATCTCTTGCGTGTGATTCCATTTTGCCCGGTTGGAGATTGCTTCGGCTGTTAAAGCCAACCTCGCAATGACAATGTTTTCTCCGCCCCCGCGAACCAAGTAAGGAGTTCACCAGTGTTGACACCAGCCTGCCGGAAAGGTCAAACAACTCAATCCGCACCGGCTCTTCTCTGACAACGCGCAGGATATTCGCAAAGGCATACGCGACGGGTTGGTATTGTTCGCTCCAAGCCGGTCTTTAAGCCACAAGGTAGATTAGACTCCTGCTCCTCGGCAATACCCACCGCCAAATCCGTCTGCCAGAACCCAATCAGCGCAAGCAGGTTGGTGCCGGTAAGTCTGCCAATCGCAGTTTGACC
>Ga0067045_1029653_pt1 | contig 19154 bp, 19 predicted proteins | sample TerdegcTABiofilm_FD_59184 | JGI IMG/M metagenome (GOLD analysis project Ga0067045, IMG submission 59184) | Combined Assembly of (Gp0054472, Gp0054536) Wastewater bioreactor microbial communities from Singapore -Terephthalate degrading... | reverse complement strand
GAATAGCACCAAACCACGTCGTTTAAGAAGTGTTCCTGACCGAACACCTCTTCCATGATGCATCGGAGATGATGCGATTTATGTGAGTCACAGTGAACATAGATGCTCCCGGTCTTCGACAGCAGCTCACGCATAAGAACAAGTCGTTCGAACATGAACTGCAAATATTCATCATTCGACCATAAGTCGGTGTATTGCTTTTCTTCAAAAACAGGCTGGTCCGTAGTCGCAGACTTCCCGCCAAGTTGAACCTTTTTCTTGTAATCAGCACCTGAGTCAAATGGTGGGTCGATATAGATCAAATCCACCTTGCCCCGAAATTGCTTTAGCAAATGGCTCATTACCTGAAGGTTGTCGCCCCAGAAAATCTTGTTGCGCCAGCCGTCCGCCTCCTCTCCGTGAACTTCCTTCAACTGAGCCGGGTAGTACTGCGTCGAGGTGAATGGGCGCTTGCCACGCCAATTGAGCATCGGGTAGCCCTTGATCGGCTCGAACTCGTATTTCTCAACATTGGTAGTACCGCCATCGGGTGTGGCCAGTTGCAGGCTTTCCTGCGCAGGTGTTTTCTTGCTCATCAGTTGTTTTTCCTGAATTTCCAATTCTTGTTATCGCAGTAAGCACGGATATCACAGCTCAGGCACAGCTTGGTCGGGCGTGCTGCGATAGCATAGTCCTGCTGTTCGATGCGTGCGACGATGTCGTCGAAACGCGCGATGGTCTTGCCGATAGCGCGTTCGTCCTTGGTGAATGACACATAAGGGTTACCGCCATCTTCGCCTGTGTAGTACAGGTGCATGCGGCTGACTTTTTGGCCAGTACGCCCTTCAACAAGGTGAGCGTACACCTCTAACTGATGCTGGTACTGGCGCAAGCGCTCTCGATCTTTCTCCATGTCAGGCTTCTTCTCCGACTTGAAGTCGATGATCTCGACCGTATCGTGCTCGCCCCGTATCAAGTCTACGCTGCCCTTCAGAATGTACTGCGGTTTGATAAGCGAAATCTCAACTTCGGCTTCCTTGAGACGATCCCAGTTGCCGTTTTCCCGCTCGTAGTAGCGCAGTACATGCTGCAGCGCCGCCTGCTGCGAGGAGGATGCGAGATAGACGCGCTCCTTCTTCGAGAGCATGGTGTAGTTGGCCGAGAACCAGCCCTTGATGCCGTCCAGGGTAATGGAGCCTTCCTCGCCGCGCAGCACGGTCTTGTGGATGTCTTCGATGGTCTGGTGCACCAGAGTACCGAACAGCATCGGGCTTTCGCGGATGGGCGCGAACTCCAGCTCCTTGAAGAAGCGGTACTGCTCGGCGCAGTTCTCGAACACGGTGATGTGTGAGGTGAAGGAGTACTCGCGCTTGAGGTTGATCTGTTTCACGGCCTCGAAGGTCAACGCCGACAGATCAATATCGCGCCAGCTCGGAAGCTCGTAGAACAGGCGCTCGAAGTATTTGGACGGCGATTTGCCGCGCCCCTGCTTCTCCTGCGCGGCCAGCACCAGCAGGTTCTGGGCGCGCGAGAAGGCGGTGTAAAACAGCCGCCAGAAGTCGAAATTCTTGATGTGGTCGAGCGGCTCGAAGCGTTCCTTGGAAAGGTAGCCGCCGTCCTCCAGCAGCACGTCCAACGCGCTGTACTGCTTGCGCGGCACCGCCTCCAGCGAGCCACACACCACCACCGGAAACTCCAGCCCTTTGGACTGGTGTACGGTCAGAAACGAGACGCAGCCCTTGGGTGCGTACTCGGATTCGTCCTCGTACTCGCCGATGCCGCCATCGACGAGGAAGCGCATGAACTGGTTGAACAGGTCGCGCAGGTTCTTTTCCAGCCACTCGGGGTTAAGCACGCTGACGTAGTGCAGGTACTCGAACTTGGTCAGCAGCTTGGAGAACGTGCCAAGGTTGCGCGCCGCGCGCCCCTTGTCCACGCCTTGCACGGCCTCCTCGGTGAGAAAGCGCGAGAACAGCGGGAATTGCAGCAGTTGATAGAACAGGCCGGAGAAGGCGTAGTCAGTGTTCTGCGCCAGCACCGCATGGCGCTTGGCCAGGGGGCGTGCCCAGTCGAGCAGCGGCTTGTTCTCCGGCTTGCGCAGCTCGTCGATGAAGGGCTTGAAGCACTGGTGGTCGTAGTAGACCCAGATTGGCAGCGTGATGCCTTCCACCCACGCCCGCACCTTGGGAAACTGCGGGAACAGGAAGATCAGCGCGCCGATCATCAGGCGGATTTCCTCGCGATCGAAGAACATGTTCGAGCGGGGCGAGAACACCGGTACCCCCTGCGCTTCGAGAAAGCGGGCCAGCGCTACCACCTTGTCGTTCTTGACCGAGCGGAATAAGAAGGCGACCTGATTCCAGTCCGCAAGCTGGCCGGAGTCCTTCAACCCGTTGAGAAAGGCCAGAACCTCGGCATGCCAGTTGGTGGTGTCGTCCTTGTCATCGCTGGCTGCCAGCCGCACGGCAGTGGGCAAGTCCGGAAAGTCGTCCTCGCGCGGCACGATCTGCTTGGCGAAGCGGAACACGCGCGTGCCGTCGTCCCAGACTTGCTCCTTCATCCACTCGTTGTAGAAACGGATGATGTCCGGGTGCGAGCGGTAATTGACGGTGAGCTTGACTTGCTTGCACTGGCCGTCGTCGAACAGCGTCGGGAACTCCAGAATGTTGCGGATAGTGGCGCCGCGAAAGCGGTACAAGCCCTGGTCATCGTCGCCCACCACGCACAGATTGCGGCGCTCTCCCGCTAACAGCAGGAGGATGCGCTCCTGAATGGTGTTGGTGTCCTGGTACTCGTCCACCATCAGGTGAGTGAGCTTTTCGCGCAGTTGCCCCAGCACCTCGGGGCGCTTTTCCAGCAGTTGCAGGGCCTCGTACTGGATGCCGGAAAAGTCCAGCGAGTTGTGCTCGTGCAGCAGCTCCTGGTATTTGGCAAAGCATGTGGCCAGGGCCCGGATTTCCGGCTCCGGGGCCGCCGCCAGCGTGGTCGCATCGAGCGCCTCCTCGCTGACCTTGTTGAGCCATTTGAGCAGGTTCTCCGACTGCGCCCAGCGACCCGTCTGGTCATCGCCCATGACGAGCCGTGCGTCGGGCAGTTCGCGGAAGTCCTTGATGTGCTGATAAAGGAAGTACTGCTGGTCAAACTGGTCGAACAGCGTGAAGCTGCGCTTGAGTCGGGTGAACTCGCGGTAATCCTCCAAGAGCCGCAGGCAGATAGAGTGGAAGGTACCGAGGTACATCTCGTTCAGATTGAACTGGATGCTCAGCTCGGTCAGACGGTTGGAGATGCGCGTAGTCAGCTCGCGCGCGGCCTTGTCGGTGAAGGTGACGACCAGCAGCGACTCCGGCGCGACGCCCTTACGCGTGATGAGGTAGACGATGCGCTCGACCAGCGTGAAGGTCTTGCCAGAGCCGGGGCCCGCGATGATGAGCACCGGGCCGTCGGTGGCCAAAATAGCTTCGAGCTGCTGGGGGTTGGCCTTGGACTGGAGGGTGACGGAACTGAGGGTCACTCCACCCCCTTGTCGTCATCCACCATCGCCTTGCCGATGCGGCTGGCGATCCACTGATCCAACTCACCGCGACGGAAACGCCACGTGCCGCCGAGCTTGAACGCCGGGAGCTTGCCGCTGGCGGCCAAGCGATAGACCGTGCGCTTGCCTGCCTTCAGGTAGGCAGCTACCTCATCAATCGTGAGGATCTCGTCCGGTTGGTCGCTCATCGGCTTTCCTATGTGATCTGTGCTGTGCTTGGTTTACCGCCACATCTTGTCATAATCTTTCACGATTGTGCAGACTTGAACAAACTTGGCATCCAAATCGGAGCCTGACCAAGAGGGAGTGGGCGTGGCATCGAACTACGAGGCAATTTGCGAGGAGAACCGGGAGAGCTACGGCACTAAAGGCGCTCAGAAGTCCGGCCAGCTGGCTGCTGGACTGTACGACGACCGCACGCACTTCATCTTCGAATTGCTGCAAAACGCAGAGGATGCGCTCGGTCGGCGTGGTGAGTGGCACGGATCACGCAAGGCTGCGTTCATCCTGAACCCGACCCGCCTGACGCTCTCACATTTCGGCAAGCCGTTCGACGAGGCTGACGTCCGAAGCGTCTGCGACATCGCCGAGAGCACCAAGAACGAGTCCTCTATCGGTCGTTTCGGCCTCGGCTTCAAATCCGTCTACACAGTCACCGAACTTCCGGAGATTCACTCTGGCGAGGAGAATTTCGCCATCGAGAACTACGTCTTCCCGAAGCGGTTGGCGCGTTCGGCGCGCGCGGCAGACGAGACGCAGATCATCCTGCCCCTGAAGCCGGAGGACTCGAGCGCAGCGCAGGATATTACGGCAGGGTTCCGCCACTTGGGCCCGGGCGCGTTGCTGTTCCTGCGCCATATTGACGAAATCAGCTGGAGCGTCGAGGGCGGCGCGTCCGGATTCTATCTACGCAACACCCCCGAATCGCTCGGGCCCAATGTCCAGCGCGTCACAGTCATCGGTAAAGAGGATGATCGGCCGGAAGTCGATCAGAACTGGCTGGTGTTTCACCGCGACGTGTTTTCTGCCGAGGGTAACAAGGTCGGACGGGTGGAAATTGCCTTCTCACTGGTTGCGGTAAGGGACGTTCTGGGTCGCTGGGCTGTGCAGCCGCTGGCCAAGTCGCCGCTGGTAGTGTTCTTCCCGACGGTGATTGAGAGCCACCTTGGCTTTCTCGTGCAGGGGCCGTACCGCACCACGCCAAGCCGCGACAACATCCCGCCCGGCGAGCCGTGGAACCAGCATCTGGTCATGGAAACGTCTGGCCTGCTGGTGGATGCGATGCGATGGATGCGGGACAACGCAATGCTGGATGTCGCTGCGCTGCGCTGCCTACCACTTGACCGCGGAAATTCCCAGAGAATTCACGGTTTGTGCCGATGTTTGATGCCGTCCGGCAGGCGTTTCAGGACGAGGAACTGCTTCCGACCTTCGACGACGGGCATGTCACTGCCCAACAAGCAAAGCTGGCGCGAACGCAAGAGTTGCGCGAGCTGTTCAGTCCGGAACAAGCTGCGGCGCTGTTCGGTTCGGAGGTCGCCGCTTGGTTGTCTGGCGACATCACGCAGGACAAGGCACCCGAGATTCGCCAGTACCTGATGGACGAACTCAACGTTTCCGAGATCAGACCAGAGAAATTGGTGCCAAACTTGACCAAGCCATTCCTCGAAGCACAGCCAGACGAGTGGGTGTTGCGACTCTATGAGTTCCTGAATGGTCAAGGGAAGACCGTGCGCCCCCATCTTGACACTGTTCCTCTCATCCGTCTTGATGATGGAACTTACATCGTTGCGCATGAGAACGGCGAAGCGAAGGCCTTCTTGCCCAGTGCCATTGCAACCGGTTTCCCGACAGTGCGTCGTGCAGTGTGCGCGACATCAGAGGCTCTCGCTTTTCTAAGCTCCCTGAAAATCACTGAGCCCGATCCAGTAGATGACGTCATTCAGAACGTCCTGCCGAAGTACCGACAAGACGAAGTGGACATGGCCGAGGATGCCTACGCTGTCGACATCGAGCGCATCCGTGCTGCTTTCAGCACCGACTCGACAGCGCAGAAGGAGAAGCTCCGTTCAGCCCTGCGCGACACCAACTTCGTGATGGTGGTCGACACAGGCGATGGCAAAGCCTACGTCGCCAAGCCCGGCGACATCTACATCGCCACCGACCGCCTGCCGCAGCTCTTCGCTGGTGTTCCCGACATTCTGATCGTTGACAACGAATACGACTGCCTGCGCGGTGAGGATATCCGTGACCTGCTGGTGTCGTGTGGCGCGAGCCGCTACCTCATGCCGCAAGCAACGCCGTCGGGTTTGGGGTATTCGGAAAAGGCGCAGATTCGCAGAGAAGCAGGACTTGAACGTGCGAGCTGGGAAAGCCAGCCAGAAGACTTCACTCTTCGCGGTCTGACGCAGCTGCTGGAGTTTTTGCCAACACTAAAACCCGAGGATGCTGCCGCCAGAGTGAAGGTGCTGTGGGAGGCGCTGGCTGACCTCGAGGCCCGTGGCACTGCCGCCTTCTACGGCTCCTACAAATGGGGCTATTCCCACGAGACAAAGACCGCACGATTCGACGCCAGTTTCATCCGGACGCTCAATGAGGACGCCTGGCTGCCGAACGCCGACGGCGAGCTTGTACCGCCAGGGCTCGTGGTGTTCGATCTCCTTGGCTGGAAGCCCAACCCCTTCCTGTTGACCAAGATCGCCTTCAAACCGCCGATCATCGACCAACTGGCCAAAGAGGCAGGCATCGATCCAGCGATTCTCGATCTACGGCGAAGAGACCCCGCTATCGTTGCCGAGCTGGCATCCCGGTTGAGCGCCAGTCCAACACTGGATCCCGAGCCATCGACAGCCCTCGAACCGGAGGCCGACGAGCCATCCAACGGCGATGTGTATGACGGCGCGAAAGATTTGTACGGCGACGACATGCAGGATATCCTGCCCGGCACACCTGATCCCGATGGCTGCGACGGCGTGGGCAATGGCGGTCGGGCCGGTGGTGGCGGAACCAGTGGTGGTGGACAGAGATCGAGGCCGCCTGGCTCGGCTGGTAGCAGGCCATTCATTTCCTACGTCGGAATCCACCCGAACGATGATGATGCCGATCCAGATGGCCTCAACCAAGCAACGCGAATGCAAGTTGAGGAACAGGCCATCACGTTGATCATCGAGCTGGAACCGACGCTACAACGCACATCAAAAGGCAACCCTGGTTTTGACCTCTTCGAAGCCGACAGCAGTGGCAGGTTAATTCGGTGGATCGAAGTGAAATCGATGATGGGCACCATGGCAGATCGTCCTGTAGGTCTGTCACACACACAATTCAACTGCGCGCGTGAAAAGGGAAAAGCTTACTGGTTGTACGTGGTCGAACACGCAAGCAATCCAGCACAGGCGTGTGTGCTCAAAATTCAAAACCCCGCCGGTCAAGCCAGAACATTTACATTAGATAGAGGTTGGCGTGAGATAGCAAAATCTAATAACCAGATTTATGGATATCATGATCTGACAGTTAAACCTACTTAGTTATGTACGACTATTAGAACGAATATTAATTCCTACAAATCATCCTCGACTCTGTATTCGTATTCAACGATTACGTTGATGTCATACCGCTCAAAAATCATTTAAATAATTTCATTCAGATCGATAGCAGATCAAAGCTCACCAAAAATATACATCGATGAATTCCAATATCAGAATAACTCCATTCTACCTAAAACCATCGAAAGCTCTGAAGGATTTACTTATTACAGATGAATCCGAAGCAGGCTTAGTACTAAGTGCCACGAAAAAATTCATCCCCAATTTACCCGAAAAATTAAAAAACATATTTACAGAATCAATAAAAGCAATTCACCTCACAGAAAAATATCATGAAGAAGAAATAATTAAAGTATTACCCTATCGCGACATTATTGGTAAAAAGTCCTTTTCAGAAAAAATTAGACTATTAGGAGAAGAAAAATTTCGTACAGATAAACCACACACTACAATTCAAGCTGAATACATTACCTTATTTACCAATATTCAACAACTAATATTTGACTATGGGATCATTCGACAATCTCAAAAAGAACTCAAATATGCAACCCCAAATAATAACACAATTGAAGAAATCATAATAAATTCATTTTATAAAAATGAACACCTTGCTGACCACAGATATCAAAATTTGATTATAAGTAGACTTTTTTCTATACAAATTAATTTCTATGAATTACTTAATTCTTATAACAATATAGTTGACAAAGAAGATAGAAAAACTATAGCTAAATTTGGTGGCACCACTAAAAATTATGGTGAACATATTTTATTAAAAAATATTCTCAATTATTTTTCAGAGAACCTCCCAGCTGAAAATGAAAAATCATCATCCATTGCTTTCCTGCATCGAAAGCATTATAAAAATCTTGAATCCACTCTAGAAAAATATCAAAAAAAAATAGGTACCCGAGAAGAAGGCAGTAGACATTTTATTTACTACGGGTCCAACTTAACAACAGATGGATTATTGCGAAAAATTAGAGAATGGTGCAAAGAAGATAAAAATTTCAGAAAAGAGATAGAAGAATATCACTTAAAATCAAAAAAGAAAAAATAGCCCCTCCAAAGAGGAGTTCCTAGTTCATTTTTCATCGATATTTATCGCCAAATTTTCGAGTCACGCCTAATACCTAGGTACGTACCCCGCTCCACGGGTTTCAATGACAATATCATCACCATCTATGCTCGATACATTACGGTACGTGAGATCCAGAGATTTACTCTGGAGCTATACGCCACTACTTATCCTTATCCCGCGATGACAAAAAGCTTGTAAGCCTCCTGACGTCATTTTGATTGGGCTGTGCCAGTAGAGCCAGTAGGTTGAAATTCATTTGAAGTGCAACACGTTTTCCGCCTTCTAAATGCAGAATAACCTTGTTTCGCCCCACCAACTGATCGATAGCGAAATCAAGGTTCGCAGCCTTACGCAAGCATTTAGGCCCCTTGCGCAGCAAATCAACTCTGTTAAAAAACCCTCCAGGATTAGTTGAGAGCTTACGCTGCATATACGAATACAAGGCATCGGCGAAATCGACCATACCCGTACTACGCACCAACTCCTCTGATTTTCCTAAACCCATCAATGCTTGCTGAAGGTGCCAATTGACCAACTCAACAGCCGCTTCCATCATTGGTAAGTCAATCATAGGCTTCGGCCCATTGAACCATTGCAGCACCGCAGCGACTCTCAGCGCCTGCTCACCAGCACGCTCCAGAAATGGCTTCATCCCTCTCCACTCTTGGGCAAACAACTTTTTTTGATGCCAGTCGGCAGCTGCAGTTCTCCAGCATCCCAGAGCTGCGGGTGAGAGCTGAATATGACTTCTTGGGCACGAAGAAGCAAAGATGTCTCGGTAGTCATTCATCAACTCACGAACACGGGTGTTAAAGGGTTGCGTCTTCGGGTCCGAAACACTCCTACCAGCACAACCACTGTAGACAAATGATGTTTTGGTAAAGGAGTAGAGGTTGCGGGCATGCAAGCCCGAGTGCATCATCATTTTCCCCTGTGCTCCCTCCAAAAACTCCGCATACACCGCGTCCTGGACGGCCATGCAAAACGTCGTCCGCGTATTCGGTATCTGTGTGATCTGATACTTACGTATTACGCGTAAGTCACTCCCATCAAATCGCTTGCACATGGACTGAATATCGAGATGCTTGGCCATCATTCCACCTTCATCCATCACAATGGCAGCCGCCTGCGCACCATTACCAAATAAGCTGACGATGCCACTCTCAGACGTGTTCTCCCAGAGATAGGGGTGTGCACCAATTTCACAAAAATTCATCTCGCCTGTCTGGCATCCATTGAAGGCAGCCTCGAAGTCACGGAACCCGTGAAACGCATGTTTGATCACTGTGGATTTGCGCATCCCGGACTCCGCAATCACAGAGACGTACAAGCTCGCAGGCATGACCGTAAAGAAAGGCGTATGAATGTCCACAGTACCCTGTACAGCAGCGGCCATCGCTGCGAGTACCACGGGCCCCACCAAAGCCGTTTTAGCTTGCGTGGCATCTGCAACGCACTGGGCAAAATCACTGCCTAGTGACTGCAAGCAATGTAGAGGATAAGGAGACGCTTTGTTCATCATTGATTCCCTTTGCTTGCCTTCGCTACATTCAATTCACGCAATGGACGACGCACTGCCCATGGATCAACAACTTGTTCCGGCTTGCTACGCTTAGGACCCGTTTTGCGCTTGACAACTTTGGGCACCTTGGAAGATCCAAATCCGTGCATCCGCTCAGGAGCCCTTAGATGCACCACATAGTCGACCTTCGTGAGGTACTCGGCATACCCACCCACGATGAGCCATAGCAAAGGGTCGCTGTAGTCGATCACACGCAAGATGGCGTCTTCGTTCTTTTGCTGAGCATTCAGATTCCACGTGTAAGTATCAGGGTTGCCAACAGCAGCATCCCACATCTGGGCAATGGCTTTAGGCACATTGATGCGATCTTGGTGCTTGGTTCCATTGAGGCCAATCAGCCAGTGGATGTGCAGCCCTTTGATTGGCGCACATTCAATCTTCCATACGTAAAAAGCCAAGTCCTTTCTGTACTTCTTGCGAAGTGCCTTGAGCTTCTTATCCCGGTATGCACAAACGATCTTGAAACGTTGCTCAAAGTCCTGCGAAGACAAAAAGACTCCCCGCCGATCTGGGAAAGGTTTCTTGTAGCCCCAATCCAATCTGATCAGCAGTACCTTTCCAAATCGCTGCCACTTGGACTCAGCCATCTTCAGGACTTGCTTATAGTTCTCAGTAGCATTTCGTTTGAAGCTGTGCACCTTTTCTCTGTGCCCTTCAGCCATCAGTCTTTGACGTATCTGTTGAGAAAGATGGTTCAACTCCTGATGCACCTCACAACGTTGGTCAAGAGTCATCAAGCGATAGGCATTTAAATCAAAGTTATTCAAAAGCTGGAATAAACGATCATCGACATATACTGCATTCAAAATCCAGTGCTTGATCACATCCAGAATAGACGTAATTTCAAGAGAAACATTGAGATAAAACGCACTACCTGAAATATCAGAATCCAATAAAATTGGGCTCATCATCTCGGACACGCAAGTGATCAAGGAGTACTGATAATTTCTCAACCCAATATAATTTTTGACAGCTCCTTCAGGGAATGGATAGACATGGGGTATTCTCGAAGAAAATTCATAAATTATTTTACATGCCTCAATAAGCTCCCTGTCTAAGACATGAGGAAGCACCTCTTCTTCCCCATCCAATGAATCTTCAAAGCGGAGATACTTGTTAATATATTGACTCTGATTGATATCAACATTGGTCATTGCATACACCTTATATTTAGTTACTAAATACCTAATTAACTCAAAATATCACAACTAAGAATTAAGCATCCAACACATCGAAATTAGCGCAAGAAAATCGTACAAAACCGCCGAATTTCAATACGATTCTTTTTGAAAATTTAGTACCCCATTTCATAGGTCCGTTTCCCTGTACCGCAGCTTCTCGATATAGGAATACACATCTTCCAATTTCCACCCAACTGCCTTCATGCCGAGCTGAATGGGTTTCGGAAAACTCGGGTCGTAGTACTTGGTCTTGGGATTCAGACGCAAATACACCGTGGAACGGGAGAGCCCCACCAATTTCACGAACTGCGGTAGGCGGATGATAGTTTTCAGATCCAGAGTGGATCTCTGGTGAGCAGAAGGCTGCATGACTTGCGGCTCTTCATTCTGGCGTTCAGTACCTAGATCCGCCTGCAAGGAGGTATTCGTACCAGCCAGCTTGGCTCGAGATATAGCTACAGCCCGTGCTGCATCAGGCACAAGCGCCTTGCTTCCCACAGCCGTTGCCGAAGGGTAAAGGGTCTGATTCATGAAGTCTTCCTTTTGTTGCTTGAAGGCCTTCATTGAATCGAGAGGGGCTTCTCACTTCGAGGCAGCTGCTTCGCGGAGCCTCAACTGACAAGCAGGTCTCTTGACTTTTATTTATTTTATTGATAGGAAATCACACACCCCTCACCTCGCATCAAAATCCTCAAAATTCGAAGTCATGCGAACGTGCGAATTCGATGAAAAATTTAGTTCCATACAGAGGAAAAATCCACTCAGAATTGGTCTGTGCGAAAGCCTCAAATTTCGCATGCAAGATCCGCTCAAACTCAAAGCATTCGGACCCATTCATTCAGCTTCGCAATCCTTCCGCAGCAGAAATTCGCGCTAAAAACAACAAAACCCCAGAACTAAAGAATTTTTAAATCCAGTTTTTTTGATCCACATATCACTGCTTCGAGTTGCTACTACGGCGCTTCCGTCTACACCTCAATCCTTGCTGACAAGCCCTGAGGTGCAAGCGGTATTTCAACGATCGGAGCATTTGATGAGCACCTTTCCCCCTCGCCCTTGTCCTTGCCTTTGCCCTTTATGTGGCAGTCTTCAAGTCGTCCAACGATGTTGGGGACGTAAAACGGGCGGTTTCGTCGGATCGCTTGCCGGTGCTGCAGGTGGTTTTGCAGGTTCTCTGCGTGGAGCACAAATCGGCGGTATTACAGGCGCACTTCTGGGCCCAGCAGGCATCTCTATTGGAGGGCTGGCTGGTGCCGTTCTTGGCGGTTTAGTGGGCAGCTCCATTGGCTGCGAGGTTGGTTCAGCCGTTGGTGAAACCATTGATGCCCACGTCCTCAACGATTTCAAATGCCAGGAATGCGGTCATAGCTTTGCGCATTCACATTCCAGCTCGCTGTAATCAGACGAAATCCGCCTTACCGTATTAATCCTCGTTTCAAATTTCACCAAGCTTCTTTTCCAGCTTTATTCGATTTATCGAATACTCCCCCATTCATTCGACGACCTCTCCAAGCCCATTTTCAAAAATCCGAAGCCGTGAAATCAACCGGCTCGCGGAAGTTTTTGAATTTCTGAGGTGATGAGAGGTTTCCATCCATTTGGAGATTTGTATGTCCCATCTTGTAGAAACCATGGCATATACCGGCCAAACCCCTTGGCATGAACTGGGCCACGCCCTTCCGGCCAAACAAGGCATCGATGTCTGGGCCCAGGCCGCCGGCATGGATTGGCGCATCCAGGAAACACCGGTGCGTTATCTGGCTTCCAATGCTGATTCAGGCCTGTCAGGCCTGTACGCCGAGCCCAAAGAGTTCCCTGAGCAAAAGGTGCTGTACCGCAGTGACACCCAGACTCCGCTGTCTGTGGTGGGAAGCCGCTACCAGGTAGTCCAGCCCCGCCAGGTGCTGGAGTTCTATCGTGATCTGACGGAAGTGGCCGGCTACGAACTGGAGACCGCAGGTGTACTCAAGGCTGGTCGCAAGTTCTGGGCTCTGGCCCGTACTGGCAAGTCAGCAGCGCTCAAAGGCAATGATGTGGTCAACGGCTATTTGCTGCTGGCGACGTCCTGTGACGGAACGCTTGCTACGGTAGCCATGCCGACGACGGTGCGGGTTGTGTGTAACAACACGCTGACGATTGCACTGCGTGACGGTGTCGGTGCTGTCAAGGTACCGCATAGCACGACCTTTGATGCCCAGGTGGTCAAGCGCCAGTTGGGCGTGGCCGTGGGCCAGTGGGACAGCTTTATGTACCGCATGAAGACGCTGGCCGAGCGCAAGGTCAAGACCCATGAGGCGCTGAACTATTTCCTGAAGGTGATCTGCAATACAGACTCCCATTCGGATTTGTCTGTGGGACTGACCAATGAACGGGCTCTCAAGAAGGTGCAGATGCTCTATGAGGGCCATGGCCGTGGGGCTGAGATGCATGCGGCCAAGGACACGGCTTGGGGCCTGCTGTGCTCCGTGACGGAGTTTGTTGACCATGAGAAGCAGGCTCGTAGTCAGGACAACCGTCTGGACAGCGCTTGGTTTGGTCAGGGAGCAGTGATCAAGCAGCGTGCTCTGGATCATGCACTGCAACTGGTCGCCTGACCGTGACCGACCGTTGGCTTTTGGGGTCGTCTTTGGACGCCTTAGTTCTCTTCCCCTCTCTCATCTTTCCTACACCCCCAGCCACCTTTTGAGGTGGCTTTTTTATGCCCGTAGTTCGCGGGCCAGGAGATTTTGATGTCTGTGCATGTTCTCAAGAATGGCAATCTGGATGGCGGCGCTGCTGGCACACGCACCCCTCGCAAAGGTGTTGCTTTGCGTCTGGTATCTACCAAAGACATGGAGCGCGATGACTGGCTGGAGATTCGCCGTACCGGCATTGGCAGCTCGGATGCCGCTGCAGCGATTGGCCTGAACCCCTACCAGTCCCAACTGGAGTTGTGGATGCAAAAGACGGGCAAGGGTGATCTGCTGCCAGTCTTCGATCCGAATGATGACACCAGCCCCATGTTCTGGGGAACGATGCTGGAGCCCATTGTGGCGGCTCACTACACCAAGCGCACAGGCAACAAGGTGCGCAGAGTGAATGCGGTTTTGCAGCATCCTGAGCATCCTTGGATGCTGGCTAACGTGGATCGTGAAGTGGTCGGCTCTTCGGCGGTGCAGCTTCTGGAATGCAAAACTGCAGGTATCCATGGCGCCCGCCTGTGGCGTGACGGTGTTCCCGAGTATGTGCAACTGCAGGTGATGCACCAGTTGGCCGTGACTGGCCATCGTGCTGCTGACGTAGCTGTGCTGGTCGGCGGTCAGGAGCTGCGAATCTTACGGATTGAGCGAGACGAGACATTGATTGCTCGACTGATCGAAATGGAGCACGCATTCTGGCAAATGGTGGGGAGCAAAACGCCGCCTGCTGGCGATGGATCGGACAGTGCAGAAAAAGCCTTGCGTAGCCTCTATCCAAACAGTTCAGGCGATGACGTAGACATGAGTGATGACCCAGAGCTCAATGCCACGTTTGAAGCCTTGTTAGCGGCACGTGAGCAGCTTGAAGTGGCACAGAAAAATGAAGCCCGCTTGCGCCAGGCCATCCAGATCCATATGGGAGAAGCGGGCAAAGCAACGTTTGCCTGCGGCGGCAGCGTGACATGGCGGCGCAGCAAGGATGGCCAAGTGTTCAATACGGCGCAGTTCAACAAAGACCATCCAGAGTTGGCCAAGGCCTACCTGTCCACGCGGGCTGGTGCTCGGCGATTTTGCGTCAATGAAACGTGAGCGGTGACTCACGGCCCTTTTTATCCATCCCCCTCTGCTCTCTGCGGTTCACAGCCCCAGAGAGCTTTCTTTTTTGGAGCAAGACATGATCAAAGGTTTGATGATCACCCCGCCTGTGATTGGCAGGATTTCGATTGGCAAGGTGGTGGAGAAGAACGGCAAGCGTCTGCCAGAAAAGGACGATGAGTTCACCATCACCACGCAGGTGCAGCAGCGAGGCCAGTGGGTGCTACACCCTTTGGATGAGGCTTTGCGCCAGAGCCAAGCACCTGGTCAAGTTTCCTGCGGCATAAAAGAAGGCACAGAGCCTTCCGATGTGCAAAGTGAAACGTCAGCAAGCGCTACCCAAACTCGCACAGGCAAACGCTCACTCAAAGACAAGATGGGTGTGGCAGATACGCCAACGGCTGCACCGAGCACGACAAGGCGCAAGCTGCGCAGCATCCCAGTGCGGGTGCTGTTCAATGATCCAGATTTGAACCTACGAGCTGATTACTGCATGTTCGATCGCAGTACCGCTCGCCCGCTGTGCGTCGGCAATGGCGAGAGCTGCAAGCGTGTGACAGACAAAGGTCTGGAAGAGTTGGCCTGCCCTGGTCCGGATACATGCCGGTTTGGCATGGGCCATTGCAAGCCCTACGGCCGCTTGAACGTGAGTATTGGCGACAGCGATGAGTTGGGCAGCTTTGTATTCAGAACCACGGGCTTCAACAGCATTCGCACTCTGGCAGCGCGGCTGCAATATTTCGCTGCAGTCTCTGGTGGCAACCTGGCCTGCATGCCGCTGGAGCTCAAGCTGCGTGGCAAGTCCACCACGCAGTCGCATCGATCGGCCATCTATTACGCGGACTTGGTGGTGCGTACTGGTGCCTCTTTGAACGAGGCCATTGGGCAAGCCCACACCTTGGCGGCTGAGCGCTTGGCAGCCGGGTTTGATCAGTCTGCCTTGGACGGAGCCGCACGACAGGGCTTTGCCAATGGCAACTTTGAAGATGCGCCCGATGAGGGGGTTGAGATTGTGGAAGAGTTTTATCCCGAAGAGTGCGAAACACCCACCGCCCCTACTACAGCTGCAGCCAATGAGCACTGGCCCCCTATCGCTCAGGCCAGTCAGCGAAATGGTACGCATAGTCCGTATCCGCAAAAGCAGTGGCTGTGACGACCGTAGCACTTAAAGCAGTGTTTCTACACACCGTGATCGCTATCACGGTGTGCTTTTGCACTGTGGCCAAGCATGCTACGAATCGTAACCATTGCGTCCCATGGCAAGCAAACCAATGACCAATGCAGACCGATCTCCAGTGCTCAAGGCATTTGGGCAGGCCGTGCGTGAGTGCCGAAGCGCGCGAGGGTTTTCTCAGGAAGGTTTTGCGCATTACTGCGGCTTGGATCGCAGCTACATGGGTGGCGTGGAGCGTGGTGAGCGCAATGTGACGCTGGTCAACATGGAGCGCATCATCGCCGCCCTTGATATGAAACCATCCGAATTCTTCCTGACTTTGGATGGACATTTCCGGGACCTCGCCGTACAACGCGATGCTGCGCATTTAAACGACTTTGCGCCTTATTTCCGACCTGGAATTCCTCGAAAAACACCCTAAAGCTCAGACTTTTCTCCGCCCTCTTTTCAAGGTGTGAAGAGTGCGTGTGTATTTTCATTTCAAATTTAAGAGATGGCCCTATGAAAAAACGAATACTTCTTTGTTCAGCCTTAAGCTTCGCATTGACCGGCTGTAACTCTTCCCCAAGCAATAGCGATCTAGAAGCTTATCTAGAGCCCAAGTTCGATAGCTGCAAAAATCTCAAAATCGTAGACATCAAAAAGACCAATGGCTATCAAGAGGATGGCTACTATAGGGTGGAATTTTCTTACGGATTGGAACTTAAAGATTCCAGCCTATTAGATACTATGCGCAATCAATGGAAAGAAGAAAAAGAAGAATCAGAAAGACGACTAGAGAAAAATAAAAAATTTCTCGAAACAAGAGAAACACTTGAAGCGGAAATAAAAAAAATAGCAGATGAATTCGAACTGCATGCACCTTACATGCCCTCTTCCGATGAAATTATTGTCTTTAAACGAGGGCTATCCGCAGAGATAGCGCCAGAAATACCATTACCCCTTCAAGAAAAGATTAATATCTGGAAAAAACTTGTAGAATCTAGAGAACAAGAGATAAATAATCAAAAGCCATTCAAAATTTTTGGCAATGAAGAGACTATTATTTACAGAAACTACTACAACGGCTGCAATCCTAGTGTGAAACAATTCACAAAAAATCTTTTTGAAGGACAACAACTCGCATCATTACGTAGTGAGAACAAAGATCCAGAACTTTTATTTGACGAATATAAAGTAAAAGTAACTTTGACAATTCCAATGCGAAAAACAGAAAATGGGTGGCGTGTAATCAGCGATAACTGATTACCACGAAGCAGTGATCGGCACTAACTGGCGCAGTCAGTGCCGATCACATGCCTTTATTTTTTTGTAGGTGCTTTCGCCGACACCCTTAAATTTTAGGCGCAACAACACTCGCTTGAATGAAAAAATCCTGTAGCCGCCTTCGCGGAATAAGTGAATCACCCCGGGTTTGAACTGTCCCCAGAAGTTGGTCGGTTACCGTCCCGCCAACTAGGCGGTGTTTCTCAGCCAGTATCCCACCGCGTGGCGCCCAGGTCTATCCGCACTCCGGTGGACTTCTGGCGCGAGCTGTTGCGGCTTCACTTCGCCAACCGTTCGTTGCCGCCCCTGTTCGCCCAGCACGCGGCAGGCATCATTCACGGCAAGGGGCTGTTCACCGACCAACCCGTAGCCACATGGGTGGAAATCAACAAACTGCAGACAGCTCCAAAGCAGCGCTGCTTTCGCTGTGCAAGCGATACGCGGATGTAATGGGTGATAGCGCTGAACTGAAAATGGCAGCAGCAGCATCTATCGCGAATGAATATGAGTGGCAGATCACTCAGTTCTAGAGCGTGTTATGAACTTCCGTTCAAGACACGCGGCAGCCCAAGTAGAGTGCTGCAATGCCCCGCAAGCCTTACCCGCATGACCTGCGTGAGGTCTTCAATGCGCTGCGTTGGCTGGTGCGTGCAGGTGCACCTTGGCAGCTGCTGCCCAATGACCTGCCGCCATGGGAGGCGGGATGCTCCGAGGCGATGGTGTCGGACCTGCGCTCCATCATCCGTGTGGCCCAAGGGCGCCAGGGGCAGTCCAGTGCCGCAGTGCTAGATGAGCGTACGTTGCAGTCAACCTGCGAGTGTCACCCGCGTGCGAGCTACGACAACGACAAGCGCCGCCGCGGCAGCAAGGTGCACATGGCCGTTTACTTTTACTGAACACATACGCGCACGAGGCGAATGGATCCAGGCCAAGGGCCTGTTCCACCAACAGGGCCGCCCAGTCAAGGCTGCGCCAAAGTTGCAGGATCGATTGGTGACGCCGATCAAGGCCATGCTCGAGGAAAACCTATCCTTCGGCTATCGAACGGTGGCGCATCTGCTGGGGTTCAACAAGAACACGGTGCAGCGCATCTTCTAGATAGAGGGCTGGCAGGTGCGAAAGTGCCCGGTAGGCTTCAGGCCCAGGATCCAATCCCTGCCCTCGGTGGCCAAGGCACTGAATGAGCGCTGGGCCACCGACATGTGCCGGGTCTGGGCCGGACGGGCTGGCTGGACCACGATGGCCCTGGTGATCGATTGCCACAGCCGGGAACTGCTGGGCTGGAACCTGTCGCGTAGCGGGAGATCCAAGACTGCGGAGTCAGCACTGGAGCAGGTGCTGATTGCACGGTTCGGGACACTCGGGCGTGTGCCAGCGCCGTTCCTACTGCTCTCGGACAATGGGCTGGTCTTCACCAGCCGCAGCTCCACGGCCCTGGTCAGAAGCTATGGCCTGCGCCATGAAGAATCGCTTGCCGAGTCGCTCGCCTCGCTAGTCTTGGCTCGCAGTTCATACCTCTACCATCGCGCCCGTCTCAACGCTGACGAGAAGTATGTCCTGGTGTGCCGATCAATCACCAACATCTTCGAGCGCAACCATGGCTGCTTTGGCTACCGACGGGTTACTGCAACGCTGTGCAGTTCAATGGCGGAGCCGGTCAACCACAAACGCGTACAGCGAGGAAGCAAGTTCGTCGGCAATGGCATGAATGCTTTTATTACTGCCTCAAGTCCGCCGTGTTGATATCGCATGGGTAGCTACTTCTAGTGGTGACCAGTCGGGCCTGTCGCAAAAACATCCGCGTGGAAGTCCTGTGCAAGCAGGCCCATATCGGAAGCGGCTGTGCGCACTGATTGAACCAGAGCTGGTGAGCCACAGCAGTGCACCACATGATCGTGCAGGTTGCCAAAGTGAGTGCGTAGCGCGTCATCCACCCGACCTGCGTGAGCATCCGCAGGCATATCGCCTAGGTCGGTGATGGCTGCAATGTAGCGAAACTGTGGCCAGACTTTGCGCCACTTGTCGATGGCGCTAGGAAGATACA
>Ga0067045_1029651_pt1 | contig 19155 bp, 14 predicted proteins | sample TerdegcTABiofilm_FD_59184 | JGI IMG/M metagenome (GOLD analysis project Ga0067045, IMG submission 59184) | Combined Assembly of (Gp0054472, Gp0054536) Wastewater bioreactor microbial communities from Singapore -Terephthalate degrading... | reverse complement strand
GAAAATACAATAAAAGTAAAAGCAACAGATGATGTTGGAAATAGTGGAAGTCAAGAATTAAAGATATTTCTTGATACCACGCCTCCTAATGTTATGCTTGCAACTGAGAATTATACCTTATCGAAAGAGTCCAACATTTATATAATGGGACAGGTTGATGATAAAGATGCAACTGTCACAATAAATGGCGATAAGGTGGATCTTGCTGCAAATGGAAGTTTTGCTGTACTTGTGTTTTTAAAGAAGGGTGAAAACTTCTTTGAGATAAAAGCTACTGATAAAATCGGCAACGAAAAAGTGATCAATCTCGTAGTTGTTTATCCTGAGAATGCTCTAATTGTTCTCTATGTTGGCAAGAAAACTGGTGAAGTAAATGCAAAGACTGTAAGTCTTGATGTAGCACCATTCATTCATAAGAAGACTGGAAGAACGATGGTTCCGCTTCGCTTCATAGGAGAGGCACTTGGAGCGAAGGTTGATTGGAATAATGCAGAGAGAAAAGTTACTTATACTCTGTATGGTAGAAAAATTGAATTATGGATAGATAAAGCAACAGCTCTTGTTAATGGTAATCCAGTTGTAGTTGACCCTTCTCCATATATAGTTTCTGGTAGAACTGTTGTGCCACTAAGGTTTGTTTCTGAGAATTTGGGAGCTTCTGTTGAATGGGAGAGTAAGAGCCAGAGAATTACTATAAGATTTCCAGCTCCATAGGAAACTTGTAAACTTGTAAAGGAAATGAGAAATAAATTATACTGGGGCAGAACTGTGTAGCTGCTCCAGTATAATTTCAAAGAGATAGGTTAATCAGTTTTTAGAAGGGAGAGAAATGCTTCCTGTGGAATTTCTACATTACCTATTGCCTTCATTCTCTTCTTTCCCTCTTTTTGCTTTTCTAAGAGCTTTCTTTTTCTTGTTATATCTCCTCCGTAGCACTTTGCGAGAACATCTTTTCTTAGCGGAACAATATTTTCTCTTGCGATTATCTTTCCACCTATAGCAGCCTGAAGGGCAACTTGAAATAATTGTCTTGGTATTAATTTTCGTAGTTTTTCAATTAAATTTTTTGCTTTCTTGTAAGCCTCTTCCTCTACTGACATAAATGAAAGTGCATCTACTTTTTGTCCATTAACAAGAATATCCACTAATACAATATTTTCCTCTTTAAAACCAATAAATTCATAATCAAGTGAGCCATAACCCTTTGTGACAGATTTAAGTTTATCGTAAAATTCAGTTATTATTTCAGATAGTGGGAATTCATAGTGTAGCATTACTCTTGACTCCGATAAGTATTCCATATTTTTAAATGTTGCTCTTTTTGTTTTTGCAAGCTCCATAATAGGGCCAATGTAGTCTGGGGGTGCTATAATTGAAGCTTTCACATATGGCTCCTCTATCTTCTTAACTTTTGACCTATCTGGAAATTTCGAGGGGTTTTCTATCATTAAAATTTCATCATTATTCAAAGTAATTCGATAAATGACTGATGGGGATGTCATTATAATTTCCTGTTCATACTCTCTTTTTAATCTTTCTGATATTATTTCCATATGCAGCAATCCTAAAAATCCACATCTAAAGCCGTAACCTAAGGCAGCAGAAGTTTCTGGTTCAAAAATGAATGAGGAATCATTAAGCCTTAATTTTTCTAAGGAATCTTTCAATTTGTCATATTCATTAGGGTTAATTGGATAGAGCCCTGAATAAACAAATGGTATAGCTTTTCTGTATCCTGGATACGATTCTCTGGTGGGATTATTTGCTTCAGTTATAGTATCGCCAACTCTAACATTGTGAGCATCTCTTATCACGGCAGTAAAATAACCAACCTCTCCTGCACTTAATTCTTCTTTCTGCTGTAAGCCAAGCTTGAATACTCCGATTTCTTCTACAGTATATTCCTCTTTATTGGACATAAACATTATTTTCATACCCTTTTTGATTACTCCCCCAAAAACTCTTATATGCACTATAACACCTTTGTAAGTATCATAGTGAGAATCAAAAATCAAAGCCTTTAATTTTTCTTCTCTTTCCTTTTTGGGGGGAGGAACTTTTTCTTTTACTGCTTGAAGAAGTTCTTTAACACCCTCTCCAGTTTTTGCAGATACAAGGTATATTTCATTTTCACTCATACCAAGTAAGTCAGTAATCTGTTTTTTTGTTCCTTCGATGTCTGCACCTTTTAAGTCAATCTTATTTACTACTGGAATTATTGTAAGATTATGTTCCATTGCAAGATAAGTATTAGCGACAGTCTGAGCCTCGACACCTTGAGATGCGTCAACAAGCAAAATTGCTCCTTCACATGCTGCAAGACTTCTTGATACTTCATAGCTAAAGTCAACATGTCCTGGGGTATCAATCAGGTTGAATATATAGGTCTCTCCATTAAAGTTATACTCAAGCCTTATTGGGTGAGCTTTTATTGTTATTCCTCTTTCCCTTTCAAGATCCATAGAATCTAATATTTGGGATTCTTTGACCTTGTAGGAGAGATCGCTTAACTCAAGAAATCTATCCGCAAGAGTAGATTTACCGTGATCGATGTGGGCAATTATACAAAAATTTCTAATATTATTTAAATTTTCCATACTCAATAGTATAACTTATTTAAGATTATCCACATATTTCTAAAAATTATTGTTGATGATGTGGAAAATTATGTGGAAAACTTTTGTTTAATTTGTTCAAAAGGTTGGGGGGAAAAGAATGGAAGATAATTTACCAGTTGTTAGTATCTTAATGGGAAGCGATAGCGACCTTGAACTCTGTAAAGACGCAATGGAGATTTTAGATAAATTTGGTGTTCATTACGAGGTTAGAGTGATTTCTGCTCACAGAGATACAGAGAGCTGTGTTAATTACGCAAAAACAGCTAAAGAGAGGGGTATAAAAGTAATAATTGCCGCTGCTGGAATGTCCGCTCATCTTGCAGGAGTTGTAGCAGCGAATACAGTTTTACCTGTTATAGGGATCCCACTCTGCAGGACAAGTCTTTTAGGATTAGATGCACTTTTTTCGATTATTGAAATGCCTCCAGGTGTTCCAGTTGCAGCAGTTGGAATAGACTCTTCCGCTAATGCGGCCTTCGTTGCAATCAGAATCCTTACTCTTCTTGATAAAGATTTAAGTGATAAACTTGCTCTCTATTCAAAGAAGATGAAAACAGAATTAAAAGAAAGGCAGAAAAATGTAGAGAGGAGACTTAAAGATGGGAATTAAAGTAATTTTTAAGACAGATTTTAAAGATTTAATTCTTTTAAAGAGAGGAAAAGTGAGAGATATCTATGATTTAGGAAAACACCTTCTAATTATTTCAACTGATAGATTATCTGCCTTTGATGTTGTTTTTAATGAAGCTATCCCTTATAAAGGGGTAGTTCTAAATAAGCTATCCGAATTCTGGTTTGCAAAAACCTCACAAATAATTGAGAATCATTTTGTAAGTTCGGAGATTGTTAAACATTATCCAGACCTTCAACTTTATAGTGAAGAGTTAAAACAAAGAGCAATGCTTGTTAAAAAAGCAGAAATAATTCCATTTGAATGTATTGTGAGGGGATATCTAATGGGTTCTGCTTATGAGGACTATAAAAGAATAGGAAAAGTGGGCTCTGTTAAGTTAATGGAAGGTTTGGAGCTGGGATCTAAGCTTAAAGAACCTATATTTACACCTTCAACAAAGGAAGATTTAGGACACGACAGAAATATAAGTTATGAGGAGTTTGAAGAAGCATTAGGAAGTGAGAAGGCGCAATTTATAAGGGAGATTTCTATTAAATTATTTAAATATGCCTCTGATTATTTATTAGAAAAGGGAATAATTATAGCTGATACCAAATTTGAATTTGGTGAAATAGATGGCAGAACTATTCTTGTTGATGAAATTTTTACTCCAGATTCTTCTCGTTTCCTGTTTAAAGAAGATTATGAAAGAGGAGTTATCAATAGAAGTCTCGATAAGCAGTTTGTTAGGGATTATCTCAACAGAATAGGCTGGAACAGGAAGCCGCCTCCACCACATTTATCTGAAGAGGTTATAGAAGAGACCTCTAAAAGATATCTTGGAATTTACAATCTTATAACTGGTCTGACGCTGTAATAGTAGTACCAGTTCATACTAAAGATATTCTTCTTGTCATTCCTGAATGTATCTATCAGGAATTCAGAAGGTTCAAAAGGAATGGGGGTTCCCTTTTTAAAATGGAATGACGGAAGGAATGGATTCCGCATCAAGTGCGGAATGGCTTATTTCTTCCCAATTAATTCAAGAAATTCCTTCTCGCTCAATGTCTTTACACCTAAACTTTCAGCCTTAGTCAGTTTTGAACCAGGCTCTTCTCCTATGAGGAGATAATCAGTCTTTCGAGATACACTTTCTGAAACTTTTCCCCCGAGGCTTTCAATAAGTCCTATAAGTTCGTTCCTTTTATAATTCTTAAAAGTTCCAGTTATAACAAAGGTAAGGTCTTTAAGGGATGCCTCTTCTGGTCTTTTGCCCCTTTCTTCCAATATTTCAACTCTTGCTTCCAATATGTCTTTAATTAATTTTCTATTATTTTCATTAGTAAAAAATGAGTAAACGCTTTCTGCGGTTTCTGGGCCTATTCCTTTAATTTCTTGCAGCTCTTCTTTTGAGGCATTCATTATCTTGTCTATTGATTTAAAGTTTGTTGCAAGGAGTTTTGCAGTGTATTCTCCGACACCCTGAATACCGAGTGCTGCAATGAATCGCCACAATTCTCTCTTTCTCGCATTATTTATTGCGTTAATAAGATTACTTGCTGATTTATCCTTAAAATTAGGGAGCTCTAAAAAATCTTCTTTTTTAAGTTTGTATATATCTGCAAGAGATTTTATTTTTCCCGAGTCAATAAGTTTCTTTACTATTTTTTCACCCAATCCTTCTATATCCATTCCTGCTTTTGAAACAAAGTATCTAAAACTTTCTTCAATTCTCGCTGGACAGTTTACATTTATGCATCGGACAAATGCTTCATCTGGAAGCCTTACCGTTTCTGAGCCACATACAGGACATTTATCAGGCATCTTAAAAGGTTTAGAATTGGCCGCTCTCTTGTTAAAATCAACTTCTAAAATGTTTGGAATTACATCTCCTGCCCGTTGAACAACTACTGTATCTCCAATCCTTATATCTTTCTTCTTTATTTCATCTTCATTGTGTAATGTTGCTCTACTTACAGTTACACCTCCAATTTTAACAGGTTCTAAGATTGCGACAGGTGTTATTATACCTGTGCGACCAACATTTACCTGAATATCCTTAATAACTGTTTTTGCAGAATGAGGTGCAAATTTAAAAGCTACTGCCCATCTTGGACTTCTTGATGTTTCACCCAATTTTTCCCAGAATTCAAGCCTATTTAATTTGAAAACTGCTCCGTCTATTTCATATGGTAGCATATTTCTTTTGTTTTCAAGATAATTATGATACTCAATAGCGGCATCCTCTCCTTTAATAATTCTAATTTCATTGTTTACTTTAAAGCCGAGCTTTTTTAAATATTCTAAGGTTTCATAGTGAGTTTCAAACTCAACTGTATCATAATCCACAATATAGTAGAAAAAGGCAGTCAATTTTCTATTTGCTGTAATAGATGGGTCAAGCTGTCGCAAAGATCCTGCTGCTGCATTTCTCGGATTTGCAAAAGGTGCCTCTCCTGCTTTTATTCTTTTTTCGTTTAATTCCATAAAATCTTTAATTAGCATTATAATCTCTCCCCTTACTCTGAATTCTTTTGGGAGTGGAAGATTGTTTTTCAAAGCCTCATTTTTTACTTCAAGAGGGATAGATTTCATTGTTCGTATATTTTGCGTAACATCCTCACCGATTATTCCGTCTCCTCTTGTTGCAGCAGCTGTAAGAAGTCCATCCTGATAAATTAGTTCGACGCTCAATCCATCAAGTTTTGGCTCTCCAACATATTCTAATGTTTCAGTTGTATTTAGAAATCTTTTTATGCGAGCATCGAATTCTTTCATCTCATCGTTATCAAATACATTATCTAAGCTTAACATAAGGGATTTGTGTGCGATGGTTCCAAACTTTTCTAAGGGTTTTCCTCCAACTCTTTGCGTTGGAGAATCTGGGGTTATATATTGAGGGTATTTTTCTTCAAGTTCCTTAAGTCTCCTAAAGAGTCTATCGTATTCTTCATCACTTATTTCAGGACTATCGAGAACATAGTAGCGGTAATCATGGTGTCTAATTAATTCTCTTAATTTTTCAATTTCTTCCTTAGCATTCATCTTAAAGATAGTCACCTCTTTTGCATAATTACTAAGTTTAGGATATTATATATCAAAATGAGTATTTTAAGCATTTTTATTATTGTTAGGATTATTTTATCTCTTATGCTCCCTGTTTCACTTGATTATAAAAGTGAGACTATTAAAAAGAGTAGTCAAGTTCTGCCAAATTACAATATATTGATGTATCAATGCGATATCTGTTATGAATATTTTTTAACTAAAGAAGACCTTCTAAAACATCTGGAATATTATCATCCCCAGGAGTTTGAGGATGTAAAAAGTCTTTCTACCAACGAAAGATGTTCTTACTTTGAACGTCTGCTTAAAAGGTATAAGCCACCCTCAAGTTGATGTAGGGTCTGCCTTCCTTAAAATTACAATTGGAGTTTGCTGATCTCCGTTACCTTGAGGATTATCTGAAAGAGCTTTTTCAATCTCTCTTTCTTTACCTTTACAGGTTGTTCCCACTATCCAGGCAATTCCAAGATCATTTGCATCAACAATTGCAGCATCAATAGAAGTTTTCTCTTTTATCTTTAAAGCAGTTTTATTGGAATCCTTAGGCCCTAATATTACATAATAATCATATGGTGGAATAGCTCCTGGCATATCATCTATTAGTGCTGATTGGGGACCTGCAATTCTATAAAATAAGCCACTTCTTTTAAATATCTTTCCTAAAATACCACCTAAGACAGCAGCTAAGATGATCCTTAATCCGCCAACCTCTTCTATGGCAATCTGCATTGCAAGTGGGTTGCATAATGGAGCATTTCCGCCAAATGGTAAGTCATCCCTTTTAACGAATGATGACAAAAGTTTAGCTAATGGAGAGGCTTGAATTACATCGATGCTTTTTGCCCTTTCTTCTGAGAGAGCTACTACCGCCGAGGCAACTGCGATTATATCATTTTTCTTTCTTAGGTCTTTTGTGTATATATCACATATATCAGAGATATCATCTCCAAATTTTATAATAGGGGTTTTAATCGGAATTCTTTCATATCCATTTCTTATGTTGTTCGTATAAGCTGTGATATATTCTTCACCCTGTAGTTCTGCAAGAAATTTTCTTAAATTCAAGCTCTTAGAATACTTTTCGCCTAACTTTAAAACTTCTATTGCTTCGCCTATTTTATTTAGTTTTACAAGGGACTTTGCATAATTAATAAAATCTGCATCATGAAAATTTGATGGTCTAAATGATATGAACCATTTATAGTAATAAGAAGCTTTCTTGAAATCTTCCTTATCAAAATATATTTTCGATAGCCTTTTTAGTAAGTACCTTAGAGGGGATAGAGTATCTGTGCTTAAATTATTTCCTGCTTTTTCAATTGGTTTTTCATACCATTTTAGAGCAATATTAGGGTCATTTAGCTCAAAATAATAAATATCACCGATTGCGAGATAGTACCAATAATAATTTGGATCTAATGTTAGACCATCTTTAAAAGCTTCAATTGCCTCGTAAAAATGTTTTTCTTTAATAGTTGCCTGGGCTATGTTTCTTATCTCTATTCTTTTTTTGAGTGGTATCAATTGAAAATTACTCCCATTCAATTGTTGCTGGAGGCTTTGAGGTGATGTCATAAACAACTCTGTTTATACCTTTTACCTCATTAGTTATTCGATTACTTATCGTCTCGAGCAATTCATAAGTAGCTTTATGCCAGGTGGCAGTCATACCGTCAGTTGATTCAACCATCCTTAGAGCTATTACATAATTATATGTTCTTATATCTCCCATAACGCCGACACTTCTAATAGGCAGTAAAACTGCAAACCCTTGCCAAATTTTGTTCTCCTTGTCATATTTTGCTATTTCTTCTCTTAATATCAGGTCAGCCTTTTTTAAAATAGAAAGCCTCTCTTCAGTCACTTCACCAATTATTCTAATAGCAAGTCCTGGGCCTGGGAAGGGGTGTCTATTCAAAAATTTATTTTCTAAACCTAATTCTCTGCCAATAACTCTTACTTCATCTTTAAATAGATATTTTAAGGGCTCAATAAGCTTAAGTTTTAGGTTTTTGGGTAAGCCTCCAACGTTATGATGACTCTTAATTTTATCAGCAATTCCAGAGACCCCTCCCGAGCTTTCGATGAAGTCAGGGTAGAGTGTTCCCTGGACAAGATATGCTGCACCAAAATTTATTGCCTCCGTGTAGAAAACATCTATAAAAAGTTTGCCTATAATTTTTCTTTTAGCTTCTGGATCTGCTACACCTTTAAGTGCATTTAAAAATAAATCCTTTCTATCAAGAACAGTTATAGGAAAGTTCAACGATCGTAAAGCATCCACAACCTCTTCTCTCTCGAAAGCTCTTAGAAGTCCGTGATCAACAAAAATGCATTTTAAGTTATCGCCAATTGACCTTCTTACCAAAATAGCAGCAACTGTCGAATCAATACCTCCGCTTATCCCACAGATTGCCTTTTCATTACCCACCTCTTCCTTAATGTTTAAGATTTCACAGTCTATAAAATTTCTTAAGTTCCAATCTTTGTTGACTCTGGCAATTCTAAAGAGAAAATTTGATATAATGCTTAAACCAAAAACAGAATGGAAAACTTCAGGATGGAATTGAATTCCGTATCTTCTAAGTTTCTCATTTTCAACTGCGGCGATTGCAACAGAAGAAGTTTTAGCTGTGACAACAAAATCAATTGGAACCTTAGAGACATAATAGCTATGGCTCATCCAGACAGTAGAATTGTCTGGAATATTAAAGAATAGAGGAGAATCTTTCTTTAATATCTCAAGGTTCGCTTTTCCAAATTCAGCCTTTCCGCTCGAAACTTCTCCTCCATAGTGCATTGAAATTAGTTGGTGCCCATAGCATATTCCTAAAATAGGTATATCCATTTCCCAGATTTCGCTATCGATATCAGGATATTCATTCTCAAGGACAGATTTAGGGCTACCCGAAAGAATCAAAGCCTCGACATTCTTAAGTTCATCCCTGCTTACAAAATAGGGAAATATTTTAGAGAAAACACCAAGCTCTCTAACCTTCCTTGCAATTAACTGAGTATATTGTGAACCAAAATCAATTATTCCAACCATTTTACTTATATTATAGAGCTCCTCAATTTATGGTATATTTGTTTTCAAAATTATCTCTTTATTCTAATTTTTAATTCTTAAAAAACAACCAAATGGTATTGCTCAAAAATAATCTACCTAAAATTTATCACTTCAATTAGATTATAACTTTAGTAATTTAAAAAATTTATAAGGCAAATGTATTTTAAAGCCATTCCTTGCTAATATTCATAGATTTTGATTATGACTTCACATTATGCGAAGCAATATTTTGGTGAGTGCAAAGAACGAATCTTTTATGCTGTGTCATAGGATGTGCCGTACCTTCTTAAATATAAGGGGCTGACTTTTTAATATCATTATCATATGTTGTTTTTCCTTCAATTAAAATCTCTGGTCAATAGCGGTTTCTTGGCTACTTATTCTCCTGTTGAGATATTTACATTGCTAATATCAATTTTTTCTGGATTTGAAACTCTTTCTCGAGTTCAAATTGCCTGATTGTATCTAATCTCTGTAATGATCATTTTCCCTTCTCTAGCAATAATGTCATTCCTGCTTTTGTAGGTATGACAGGACAAATTGTATCTTTGCTTAAGGCAAGTCTTTCAAAAAGCATTGAATTGATTTGTCTTTTCAATTCTCCCACTGGCCGGTTATTCGTAAGCCAAAACTTGTGCCCTATTTATCTCTCTGACTACTGTAGTCCTTGCTGATTAAGGATATCTACTATTCTCTCAAGCAGGTTATTGTAATTTCTTACAGGTATCTTTTTATTCTCCATTTTAATCCCTTAAAAATCTACCAAGTATTTTTTCTTAAATTCACTAAATTCAGAAATAATTTTTGGAATATCTGTATCAATAATTGGTTCGCCATTTTCATTTTTTATAGTTTCTTCCTTCTCATTTTTCTTGAACATAATCTTTGGAGTTTTGGAATTTAGTTCATAGCCAATCTTTTCAACTATTGCCATAAAAATAGGATAATTCACCTCCTTTAATCTTGTTCAAATTTTTTTTCTTTAAGAAATTTTTTGCCTATTTCTGTAACGGCTTTATTTGTACAATTTTAGCAATAACTAATCCTTTTCTTTTAAGTTCAGCAAAACCTTTTGAGCCAATATTCCTAAAAGTTCCAAATTCATTTATTACTTCCCCTGCCATATCAACAGCACTTTTACCGCTTGAGCCAACCCTTAAAAGAATAGCCAAAAGTTCTGTATCTAAAAGTTTATCTACACCTAATTTTAATAACTTCTCTCTTGGGTGTTCATCTTCTGGCTAATTTACTATCGCCTTTGGGTATTTTAAGTCTTTTGTCATAATGAAACCTTATTCCACCTTATATTTAAAGTCAGCCCATTTTTTGTTACTCTCATTAGGCAGGGCATTGCACATCAACTTGTTCACATCCGAAATAAGTTCTTAATTACATTTCAAAACTAAGTTAAAGTGTACTTTCGTTTTTGTCAAGGAAGGATATTTTCTTCAAGTCGATTAAGAAGGTTTTGTTGGCTTGAAAAATTGAGAAACTCGAAAATTTCTAAAAGTTTAGTTGTTGGTGATAGAAAGAGAGTTAGTTAGGGTTATAATATAAAAGCGAAAAATATTTGCGAAAGAGGCTGAAAAAGATAATTAGTATTCTTAGTGCAGAATATGATTTATTAATTGGAATTAAAGGTGATGAGATGCATTTTGTTAATTTGAAGGTATAGAAATTGAGAGGACAAAAGCTACTTTCCTTAGTTGTTTCGATTTTTTTTATTTTTGGTTTGTGGGCTCCAAATGAGGGAAATAATACTGATTTTAATATAAAAAAGTCTTCAAACCCATTAAAAGATGAAAATAAAATCGAATATAGAATTGAGTATTCCAAAGAAAATTTTAATGAGGCTCTCAATCCTTATGTTTTAGATAGAGTCGATAATGATTTAAACTTAACAAATCTCTCTTTTCCACTGCCGTCAAGATATGAAATAAAGGGAAAAATTTATGAAGGAACTCCTTTAAAAGAGGATTATAAAGAGGTAGACTCTCTCTACTGGAATGTAAAAAGTTTTGCTCAAGAAGAGGAAAGAAGGCTAAGATACAATCAAACTTATCCGAATTTTGGTTATTCCTATAATTCCAGCTTCAGAACAGATTTACTGTATTTTCCATCTTCTAAAATTTATGAAAGGATTTCATCTTCTAAGCTTTCATTGGGCGATATTGCGCCAATTCTTGAATTAGTCGAGAGAGATGTTCGGCTCTTTTTAGGTACACTTGATGGAAGATTTTTAAGTATGGATCCAAAAAGTGGTGGTATATACTGGGAACATAAATTTCCACTGGGAGAAGGAGTTAGCACTCCTTTTGCATCTTTCAGAGAAGAAATTAAAAAGGGTGAGTTTAGATCTTATATTGTTGTTTTAACTGAAGTAGGAAAGCTTTACTTATTTGATTGCTTGGATGGAAGCATAATCTGGTCAAGAGTTATAGCGAATAATCCTCTTAAAAGGAAAGGTTTAATAAAAATTTTAGAGCTTTCCAATAGAATTCTTATCTCTATTCTTTTTGAAGACTATCTCATTGTTCTTGATTCTAAGATGGGAGAAGAGATTTTGAGGATTAAATTACCCTTTAGTGCCTCTTCTTTAATATTTTTTTCTTTAAAGGGTGAGCCAAGGTTAATTTGTTCGGGAGAAGAAGGTATTGTTCAATGTTTCTCTGTTGATGGAAGTATTTTGTGGAGCAAAACGCTCAATGGCAAAATAAATTACGAAGGAACATTAGCAATTTTTGATGGCATACCATATCTACTTTTTGCGACCTCTTCAAAAGCATTATATGTTTTGGATAGCTTTAAAGGAGAGGTATTAGATATTTTTACACTTCCCGGGCTTCCCCGCTCTTCAATATCTTTTGACTCAGAAGTATTATTCTATTTTCTTTTGACTTCTGAAGGCTCTTCAGATTCGGGAAAAAGCTTTCTTTATGGCAGGAGTTTAATAAAGAACTCTCTTCAAAAAGAGACAAAAGTTGAGATAGAGGGAGAAAGCTTCATTGGACCAGTAGGAATGAGGATAAAGGATGAGACAGTTCTATATTTTGTTAATGAAAGGGGTTTTCTTTATGCAGTGCAAAAAGGGGCGAGAAAGCCTATTTCCAATTACCCTATCAGATTAGTTTCTGATAATGAGATTCAAACAGCTGATTCTTTAAAGGGATATATTGTACTTACTGAGGGAGCTCTTTTTATAACAGCTAATAATTTTGGCTTTATAATAATAGGATTCCCCTTTACTCTTTCTGAAAAGTCTTATCTCTCTTCATTCTCATATCTTGGAAGCGAGGATTTATCGGCTAAAACTGTAAACTTTTCTGGTGCAAGATTTAGAAATGATTTGGACTCACTTCCATCTCTTAAAATCAATTTGAAGAAACCCCTTAACATTTCTCCATATGATAACTCGGGGCATATAATAACTCCAATAGTATATTTTGATAAGTTAGCAGGCGAATTAAGAATAATTTCTGTATCTGCTAATGGAAAGCTCATTGTAATGAATGAAAATGGAGAAGAAATTGAATCTATCAATCCCGGGATAGGGCCAATTTATACAGAACCAGTAATTACATTTGATGAGAAGGGAAATAGAACAACATATCTGATGGGTTTAAACGGAGTTGTTTCCCTTTGCAAGTCTATAAGCATTACCGAGAAGTGGCGAAGAGCAGATCTTGGTTCTTGCGGTTCCTCAGCTGCTTTATTAGAAACTAATCTTGGAGAGAGGCTTATTTTTGTAGATAAACTAAATTACTTAACTTCTTTAAACACCTCGAATGGTGAAACTATCTTTAGAGAAAAAGTTGACTGCAGAGATTTTGCTCTAAATGAAGTTGATGGAGAAAAATTTATCTTCTGCGGATCAAAGATGATAAATGCTAAAAATGGATTAGTGGTAAAAAATTCATTTATTAAAGGCTCTTCATCGACTGCAGAGGGAATTGGAGGGAGGCTTCTTTTATTTCAGTCGGACGACCTGGATATGCTCTGTATTGACCCTAAAAATGATGGATTAGTCTGGCGCGTTAGAAAATTATGGTGTAAGAAATATTGTTTTGATGGGCAATCACCTGCAATCTTAAGGAAAGGTTCGTGGGCATTATCTTTTTGGTGCGATTATATGCGAATTGTTTGTGTTGAAGTTGATTCTGGTTTTATAAGATGGAGCTTTAGTGCAAATGATGATTTCTTTGTAAGCAAGCCAACTGTTGTAGAAACTTTAGATGGTGCTTATGTGTTTGCTGACTCAATAAATGGTAAGGTTTATGCATTTGATTGCTTTACTGGAAGGCCTCTTCCTGATTATCCAATACAGTTGCCCGGCAAGGCAATAAATTTAGAAGTTTTAAAAGGTGCATCCTCTCCTGTTATTGTAAATGGTCTGTTGCTGGTTAATAGAGTCGAATATGGTTTGATTGGAATTGGAAAAAGCAGAGAGACCAATAGATTATCAGCTACGATAAGCTTTAAGGTTGAAATCAAAGAGAATAGAAGAGGCAAAATAATCTTTAATCAGGCAATACTTTACTGGGACAACAAATATAAGAAGTCAAATACAGTAAAGAATTAAACCTAAAAATGGCATTTCTTTCTACAATCGCAAATCTGTATATTGTTTGGATTTAAAAATCCTAATCCTTAGTCAAAGCCTCACCAATCCTGAGTCTGTTTAATATAAGCAAAGCAACTATTGTTATAACAATGCTTGGAATTAAATGAGAAAGAATATAAGTTGATACATAAATATCTGGATTCATTCCCTCTGGAGCAAACATTGCAAAAAATAATTTACCGCTAATGAAGTGTAGAATAAATCTTCCAATTCCACCAATTATCCCGCCCAACACAATTTTTGCAATTCTATTTAAGTTTTGAGGTAAAATAACAGGTAGAGCAAGAGCGCCCCACGCTAACGGATAATCTAAAAGCCATTGTAATAGATTTACAAAGTAAGGGTCTGGAAGGTATTGCAATATTCCAGAGATAATAGCAGTTAGAATTGCAGATGGCCTGTCAAGATAAACATACGCAAAAAGAATTGGAATTATACCAAGAGAAATATTTCCACCCTGCGGAAGCTGATAGATCCTTATATAACTTAAAGCACAGGATAAAGCCGATAAGACCGCAATTCTAATAATACTTCTTAAAGGTAATTTTTGATTCATTTTAATTCCTCCCTTTTAAAAGGTGGAATTGAGAAGCTGACTTTAAAGGTTATTCCCTACGCTGGTATTATCCAGATCAGGTTCAAAGGGTTGGAAGTAACCTTCCTCTCAGCTTTTCAAAGCACCCCTGTTTGAATTTAAATTTTCAAGTTTTTATAGATTATAATATAAAAAGGAAGTACTAAAATGCAATGAAAAAGACCTAAAACCCTTCTTGAGTGGCGAAGAAGTGGACATATGAGAAATTACAGTTCTTCAGAAATTGCAAAATGGATTATTTCTGTCTGATGTAGAGGTGAAATTCGATGAACAGATAAAACCATATATTTATGTATTACAAGCAATAAGAAAAAAATACTCTACCCGAAGTGAAGCTTGAAGGGATGCAAGGACTTGTCTTAAAGCAGGGCGAAAAAGTGTATTTTGTTAAGGGAGTAGTTGAAGGAGTAAGCATTTGTTCTTTTATTTGCATTTTTTAAATCTTTAAGGAATAATAGACTAAGGCTTGAATTAATGATTAGGATTAAGGTATGGAATAGATGCATCGAGCACATTTTGAACAGCCTCTCGAAGTGGAGGAATGCCAGCGATTAATACAAGTATAAGAACTGCAATTATTAAAACATACTCTAAAGCTGTTTGCCCGCCCTCATTCTTTAAGATTTTTTTCATTTATTTTCTCCTCTTTTTCCTCTATATTTTTTACTTTATTTTTCGGGAAAATTCAATTAGGATTCATATGCATCCTGAATGGTACTCCTATATAAATACTATTTTAATCCAGATTTTTTTTAAAAAATAGAAATAGATACTCACAGTAACAATTAAATCGAATTTACTTAATATATATTATTGTTAGATGTCTTATTAAGCTTAAAGTTCAATGCTCCAGAATTCATACCAAAAATTTGGACTCCACCCTTCAATTTATTGGCTTTAAAATCTTCTATTATTTTTTTAAGAATCACTTTGTAATCCCGTTCAACTAATCCTAACACATTTGACTTAATTAAATCCTCGTAAATTCCATCGACTATTAAAAATACTTTATCCCTTTCTGGTGCATCAAGTATTGATTTGATGTAGCTACCATTGCAAAGGTAAATTAGTTTGCAACCCTCTTTAGTTAATTCACTATATAATTTCAGTCCCTGAGTGGAATCGTCAGCATTTCTTAAAAATTTATAAATAATCTCAATTTTCTTCTCATCTTTATTAACCCCACTTTTAAATGAATCAATATTCAGTCTTACGTTAGGTGAAAGTTTATCTCCAACACATATTATTCCTGCTTTTTCACCTGCTTTAAGAAATTCTTGAGATTTTACTCCTGCGATAAGTGCTTTGTCGCTTTCACTAAATATGCAGGATACAACGTTATCTTGAATTACTGGATCATTTTTCTGGTTGCTTGCTATTCCATCAAGGAGAATAAAGAACTTTTCTCGAAATTCAGAGCTTAATTTTAAAACTTCATCATTCATAAGGTAGCTGCAAAATAGAATATTACAATTTTGAATAGTAGCCCTAATGTTATCAGTGTAATTTTCCTTTGTGCCACACTCCTTTATTAAAAATTTAAATTCACTATCTCTATTTAGTTCATTTAATGCTTCTATAACCTTGCCATTGAAAGTCTGGTCACCCAAACCTAAAGAATCAACACAAAAACCGATGCATAATTTTTTATCAGCAGAGAGAAAAAAATCTTTACAGCTATGGAGAGAAAATACAAGAATAAGAAGAATTATAAAATAAAGAATTTTTTTAAGCATTTATATAATATATGGCAAAAATAAAGGGAATGGCGGACTTACCCGCCATTCCCTTTATAACTTCAGAGGTTCAGCTTCTACTTGGAAGAAACTGCTTCTTTGAAGGCTTTTCCAGGTCTGAATACTGGAACTTTCTTTGCAGGAATCGTCATTTTCTTTCTTGTTTTTGGATTTACTCCTGTCCTTGCGGCTCTCTGGCGAGCTTCAAAGTTGCCAAATCCAATTATGGCAACCTTATCGCCTTTCCTTACTGCTGTTTTTACTGTGTCGAAAAAGGTGTTAAGAGCAGTTTCTGTTTCTTTCTGTGACAATTTAGCCTTCTTAGCTACTTCCTTAATTAAATCTGTCTTAGTCATTAATTATCCCTCCCTTAAAGAGAATTTCTCTCATTAATACTATATTTTTATAACAATGCAAGAGTTTTGACCATATTTTTTCATTTTTTTTTAAAAAATTTTATTAAAATTTTACATTTTTTTGTTTTTGAATTACCTTTTTGCACTGTTAGAGTAAGTATTTATGAGGGTAATTGAAGAAAATTATTTTTTTGAGATAATATTATTAATTTATGAAAAAATTTTTAATATTACTTATCATTTGCTTGGTGATTTTTCTTCAAAGTAGTTTTAAAGAGCAAAACATAGTTATGACTCTTCACTCAGCTGATGAGAGAAAGCTTTTTTATGAGCTAAATGATAAATTTGAAATTTTGCAAGGCAGCTTCGATCCGATAATAAAAATGACAAATAAAGCCATATACTCAGTCCAAGTTTCAAAAAATGAAAAGCTTTACATTGTTTTTGCAAGAGATAGAAATATGAAAACAGATTCAGTTCTATTATTTGAGCCTAAAACACATAAATTAAGGGGTGGAATCTCTCTCTCGCCAGAACGAATATCAACATCAATTTTTGATGATAAAGGAATAATGGATATTGACGGTGATAGAAACCTTGAAGTTGTTGTTCCGGTAATTAACTTAACAAGAAAGAGAGTAAGAATTTATAAAATTAGCAAGGAGTCTCTTATAGAAGTAAAAATAAATATGCCAACAGACTATTCGGGGATTTCAATAAACGATTTTGATCTTGATGGGAAATACGAAATTATCTTAAAACGTGAAATGAATAGTGTTCCTTTGCTGCCACATATTCTTAAATGGGACGGTAAAAAATATAGTTTAACCAAGGTTACAAATTACCCACGAATAATTGAAGAAAATTTAAAAGAATTGAGCAACCTTCAAGAAAAGGTTATAAAATTAAATAACAAACTCATTATATTAGATGTTTCTTTATCAAAAGCTTATACTTATTTAAAAATAGGTGATTATTTAAGATTTGGGGAAGAAATTGATAAAATTCACTTTTTTCAAGATTCAGAAGATGCGTCAATTAAGCTAAGGGTATATAAAAGTAAAATTTATATGGGCTATCTTTATTTAGATAGAGGTGAGGCTGAGAAAGCATATGATTACCTCAAAGATTCTGTTTTATTTATGTATTCCTCTGAGAGCGAAAATTTTATTGAGAGTATGATATATACCGAATTGGCACACTATTTTATTGATAATTATGAATTTGAAAAAGCTAAGGAAAGTTTGAGTAGAGCACTTAAACTTTATCAGAATAATGAAATTGCAAAAAATTATTTATTAGCCTTAAACGAAATTAATTAAGGAGTTGGAAATGGCTGATGAAAGAGAAGAGATTGGTTCCCAGAGAATTAACTGGGTATCTGAAAGGATGCCAGTACTTAAAGCTGTAAGAGATTATTTAGTAAAAGAGAAAATATTTGATGGTTTAAGAATAGGTATGTGTATACACATTGAGCCTAAGGCAGCTAATCTAATATTTTCGTTGTCAGAGGCCGGAGCAGAGATATATTTAGCTGGAAGCAACTCACTCTCAACCCAAGATGATGTTGCTTATGTGCTTTCAAAAAAGAAGATTAATGTTTTTGCCTGGAGAGGTGAAAGCGATGAAGATCACCTTGCAAATTTGAGGAAAGTTTTGAGTCACAAGCCTGATCTTATAGTCGATGATGGAGGAGATTTAACTGTTCTATTATCAACTGAAGTTGAATTCAAAGATTTAACACCAATTGGAGGAACAGAAGAGACAACCACAGGGATAAAGAGAATAGTATCCTTAGAATCTGAAGGGCTTTTAAGGTTTCCAGTGATTGGAGTAAATAATGCTTCCACTAAGCATCTGTTCGACAATAGATATGGGACTGGAGAATCAGTTCTTGCAAATATAATAAATTTAACAAATGTTACAATCGCCACAAAAAACCTGGTAATTGCAGGTTATGGTTGGGTTGGAAGAGGTATTGCAGCTAAAGCAAGAGCATTTGGTGCAAAAGTCTACATAACTGAAGTAGATCCAATTAAGGCAATGGAGGCAGATTTTGATGGCTTCTATGTCTGTTCAATGGATGAAGCAGCTAAAATTGGAGATATATTTATTACAACAACTGGCAATATAAATATAATAACCCAGAGGCATTTTGAACTGATGAAGGATGGAGCAATTCTCTGTAATGCTGGACACTTTAATGTTGAGATTGATGTGCAGGCTTTAAGTGATTTTTCTTCTTCAAAGAGAAGAGTTAAACCAAGTATTGATGAATATCTTCTATACAACGGGAGAAGACTTTACCTATTAGGTGAAGGTAGCATAATAAATCTTATAGTGGGCGGAGGGAAACCAGTAGAAATAATGGATCTATCATTTTCATTGGAAGCACTATCACTTGAGTATTTAGTCCGAAATCGCGGAGGATTCATTCCAAAGCTTTACGTTGTTCCGAATTCAATTGATCTAAGGATTGC
>Ga0067045_1029652_pt1 | contig 19167 bp, 12 predicted proteins | sample TerdegcTABiofilm_FD_59184 | JGI IMG/M metagenome (GOLD analysis project Ga0067045, IMG submission 59184) | Combined Assembly of (Gp0054472, Gp0054536) Wastewater bioreactor microbial communities from Singapore -Terephthalate degrading... | reverse complement strand
TGCCGCCCGTCGCCGCCGACGGAACCGGCGGTTCCCGCCCCGTCGCAGCCCGCGGCGGCCGCTGAGCATGCGGACCGCACCGGGACGCAGACCCCAGCGGACGCCTCCGCCCAACCGGAAACGGCACACCTCCAGGCGGTTCTCTCCCTCAGCATACTGGGCGAAAACGAGTGGAAACAGGGCGATACCGTGACCTTTCGCACGGTGGTCGAAAACAAGGACACGACCGAGATTTCCGATCTCGAGTTGCGATGCGAAATCCAGTTCGGACTGACGGACACCATCGGCGAGGGGCGATCGCGAGTTCCCTTGGGGCCGCTGCCGCCCGGCGGATTGCGCTCCTATGAAAGCGAGTATTGGGCCACCAAGCCGGGGATCTGGTACGTCAAGGCCGCCCTCTACCGGCAAGAGACGCTGATCGAGGCGGCTTCGCGGACGTTCTACATCCGAGAGGTGGAGCAACCCCGTGAACCCAGCCCCGCCGAAGCCCCCATCGAGCAAGGCCCGCCGTTGGTCGAGCAGGCCGCCGCATTGACCCGACTGGATCCCGAACGACCGATTTGGGTGGACGCCGAGAGGCGGGCTGTGATTCTGATCGGCCGCGTGTGTCAGCGGCAATGCTCCCTGGAATTGTTCGCATGTGTCCGCAACTCCAAGGAACACGAGTCGGTCCTTTCCATCGCGGTGCCGCCCAGTCTGGTGCACGCGGGACTGTTGGCCGTGGGCGCGGAGCCGGGCCGGCCCGTCCAGTTCTATCCCGAGTACGTTCCCGCTCAGGGACCCGAGGTGGATATCCGCTTGATTTGGAAGGATGAACAAGGAAACGTCCAACAGTCGCCCGCCCAAGAGTGGGTTCGCAATGTTCAGACCGGCCGCGCCCTCGAGTTTCCCTGGATTTTCACCGGCAGCCAAATGCTCAAAGAGGAGGAAGGCTCGGACAAGGAATATTACTATGCCGATGCGACGGGCGAGCTGATCTGCGTCTCGAATTTCCCCAGTGCCGTGCTCGACCTCCCGATTCGCAGCAGCGATAGCAACGAAGCCCTGATGTTCGAGGCGTTCACGGAACGGATCCCCCCGCTCGGCACGGAAGTGACGCTGATCCTCACGCCGAAGCCCGCGGCGACGAAACCGGCCGGGGAATCCGGTGGGCAAGAGCCGGCCGCCCCACCGGCCGAGCCGCCGCCCACCTCCGAGCCGTCAAGGTGATGTAGCGCGGCGGGCATACGGCGACGGGCATTTCACGGGGCACTTCCGGCGACGCCGAAACGTTCGTAAAATAGGCGGTTGTGAGGATACCGGCGATTCGCGGCGGGCCGGACGGGGTGGAATCGCCCGAACTGCCCGGCTCGGCAAGTTCTGAGCCGGCCATCGCGACCGATTCTTGGCCCGGCTCCAGCCGACGAATCGGCAAGTGGGCAGGGGCAGTTGCGCCCGTAGCTCAATTGGATAGAGCATCGGTCTTCGGAACCGAGGGTTGGGGGTTCGAGTCCCTCCGGGCGCGTTGGACCATCGCTTGTCGTAACCCTAGACGCCGCTGTCCCGGGTCTCGGGGCCGTTCCACCAGTGGTCCTCCCACGCGGAATCGCAGAACGAATCGGCAGCCCCGCCGGCCGTGGCGCTGGGAAAACCCAGTAACCCTCGCGGCATCGCCCCCGAGGTGCCGCGGACGTACTACTGCCCTACGCTGCTCTAGCGTGGCCGCCCGGAAAGCCCCCGGTTGAGGTCCACTCCGTCTCGCCTGGACCTTCGCGCGCTATGGCTTGAGCGCGGTCGCCCAGGCTACTCAGCCTCCCCTTCCTGGCTCTCCAGCTCTTCCAGCCACCGCTGCTCCTCGCGGGCCTTCTCGATACTCTCGATGCGCTTCCAAAACAGGTCCACTTGGTCAGCCTCAAGTTCGACCATCGCGTAGTAGCCGGCAACGTCTCTCACCAAAAACTCCGGTCCAATCACAAAGTACCGAGCATCTGTTCCAGGGACGTCGAGTATATTGGAGCACCAATCGGGAGCAACGGTCCCATCAATAATTTCGAAAAGCAAGTGTGGAAGCCAATCAGGCCGTCGCTCGTCGTCCACGATCTGAAAAAGGATCATGGCGGGACTGTCAAGGCAAGCCGCCATGGCATGTACTTCATACTCCTTACCCCCCGTTATGAACCGCTGCCTGCAATATGGCTCAATCTCTGGAGGAATCACCAGTTGGTCCGGAAACTTGGCACGCACACGCATGAGTTCTAACTCCTATCGTCGTCCTCGTATGATGATTGTCGCGTCATCCACGGCGCATATCAAGATTTTACGGACATAGTGCACCTCGATCGGCTCGCCTCCAGGACGCAGGAGCCAACGGCATTATGGAGCGCGAAGGGCGACCGAGGCCGTCGGCGTTGCGGCAAATCAGGGCTTTTCCTGTTCCCGCCGCTGCTTCCCTAACGCAACGAATAATGCAGGGATACCATTTGCGAACTCGGCGATGTCCCGCGCGGCGTTGATGCGGCCCGGCGACGTTCGCGGCGTCGCATCCGTCGTGCGGTTATCCGTCTTCTTGTGGGTTTCAAGCGATCGAACGGGCGGTCCCCGGCCTTGCCTGCGTCTTTGCCGGTCAACCTCTGGCGAGACGCCATCTGCGCCGATACACTCAAGACGCGGTCTCGATGGGAGATCGGCACGGGGAAGGCCGGGCAAGACGATGCGCTCGGCGCGGTCTCGATGGGAAGGGGGGAATCATGCAACGTCGTGATTTCTTGGTCGGTTCGGCGGTCGTGGGGACGGGGCTGGGGTCGGCCCTGAAGACTGCCGCGGTCCAGGCCCAGTCGGTTTCCGGGAAAGGAGAGACGAAAATGGCGTTTGTACAACCTCCGCTGCCGTACGCGATGGACGCCTTGAAGCCGTTCCTCTCGGAGGAGCAAATCCAGTTTCACTACGGGAAGCATCACGCCGCCTACTTCAAGAACCTGAACGCTTTGTTGGAAGGCAAACCGGAGAGCACGCTGTCGTTGCGGGACGTGGTCATCCAGGCGCCGGCGGGCCCGGTGTTCAACAACGCGGCGCAGGCCTGGAATCACAGCTTCTATTGGGACTGCTTGAAGCCGCAAGGGGGCGCTCCGAGCGGGGCCTTGGCGGCGGCGATCGAGCGCGACTTCGGAGATTTGGCGAAGCTCCGCGCCGCCATGTCCGAGGCCGCCGTCAAGCTCTTCGGCTCCGGCTGGGCCTGGCTGGCCGCCGACCAAGACGGCGAGCTCCAGGTGCTGGCCCTCGGCAACGCCGATACTCCCTTGAAGCACGGCCTGGAACCGGTCCTCACCATCGACGTGTGGGAGCACGCTTACTACATCGACTATCGCAACGATCGCGCGAAGTACGTGGAGGGCTTCTGGGATCACGTCGATTGGGACTTCGCCGCGAAGTGTTTTGCCCGGGCGGCGGGCTGAGGCACGGCCGTTCGCAAAGACCGCAGCTCGTGCCGGGCCGCAACAAAGCATCCTTGCCGCAATCCCGAGGGCGAGAACGACGCCGCGATCTGCTTCGACTTTCGGTGTCACGACATCCTGGGAAACTCGATACCCACGGAGCCGTGTGCGAAGTGGGAATGGCGGCGCCGGTGCGCACAACTTCGCCCGTGCGACGGCTCACGGCGGAACGGGCCGGGATACGGCCTTTTGGGCCGATTCGCGGCTCCCAGAAAGTTTCATTCCCTGCCCGAAAAGGGCGTGCTTTTGGATCCAGCGACGGGCGGGCGGCCGTGGATGCGGTCGTTCCAACAACCACCATGCGGAAGTCCTTCGAAAAACACAGGAGAAAGGCCCCATGCGTTGTCGGAAATTGTCGGCCTTATACGCGCCAAGATCGGCGCGGCTCGTTTCGCTGATATTGGGAGTCGCATGCATGATCGCCGGCCCCTCCGCCGGGAGTGAGGAACGTTCGGACGAGGCTGCGGTCCGCGCGGTGAAAAGCCCGGACGGCACGCTCGGCATCCGCCATTACGCCGCCAATCGTCCGCCCTTGGTGCCCAGTCCGCTGACCAAGCTGCCGGTCGGCGCGGTCCGAGCCAAGGGCTGGCTTCAGACGCAATTGGAGCTGGAGGCCGACGGCTTCGTGGGCCGGCTGCACGAGGTGAGCCGCTTCCTCAATCCGGAGGGCAATGCCTGGCTCAGCCCTACCGGCGAGGGCGAAAAGAGCCATTGGGAAGAGGTGCCTTACTGGCTCAAGGGTTACGGCGATTTGGCCTACCTCTTGGAACGGCCGGAAATGATCGCCGAGGCCAAGCGGTGGATCGAGCCGGTGATGCAAAGCCAACGCGAGGACGGCTACTTCGGTCCCGTCCGCAACCTGAAGGTCGTCGGCCCCCCCCGTGATCTGAAGCCCGACGTTTGGCCGAACATGGTCATGCTCAACGTCTTGCAGTCGTATCACGAATATACGGGCGATCCGCGAGTCCTCGATTTGATGCGCCGCTACTTCCGCTGGGAGCTGGAGCTGCCGGAGGAGGACTTCCTCTTGCCGTATTGGCAAAACCAGCGGGCGAGCGACAACTTGGCGAGCGTGTATTGGCTCTACAATCGCACGGGCGAGGCGTGGCTTTTGGAGCTGGGCGAGAAGATCTTCCGGCGTATGGCCCGCTGGGATCAGGGCGTGGCCAACTGGCACGGTGTGAACATGGCGCAATGCTTCCGCGCCCCGGGCATCTTTTACCAGCAAAAAGGGGATTTCGCCCTGCTGGATCGGGCATGGCTCAACTATGAGGACATGCGGCGTCAATACGGACAGGTACCGGGCGGATTGTACGGCGCGGATGAGAACTGCCGGCCGGGCTACCACGACCCCCGTCAGGCCGCCGAGACCTGCGCCATGGTCGAGATGATGCTCTCGTGCGAGATGCTGGCCGCCCTTTCCGGCGACGTAAAGTGGGCCGACGTCTGCGAGGACGTGGCCTTCAACTCGCTCCCCGCCTCGATGACGCCGGACCTCAAGTCCCTGCGCTATCTCACGGCGCCCAACCTGGCGGTGTCGGATGCCAAGAACAAATCGCCGGGGGTGCAAAACGGCGGGCCTATGTTCTGCATGGATCCCTACGATCACCGCTGCTGCCAGCACAACGTTTCGCACGGCTGGCCGTATTTTACGGAACACCTCTGGATGGCCGCGGCGGGGGACGGTTTGGCGGCCGTCCTGTACGCCCCGAGCACGGTCCGTGCCAAAGTCGGCCCGGAAGGCCGCGAGGTCGTCATCAGCGAAGAGACGCAGTATCCCTTCGACGAAGAGATTCTGTTCAAACTCGGCATGGAATCGTCCGTCGCCTTTCCCCTGTACCTGCGGATACCGAGCTGGTGCGAGTCACCGTTGCTGCGGCTCAACGGCCGCGCTTTGCCGGCGCCCGCCGTCTCCGGCGGCTGGTTGGTCGTGGAACGCACCTGGCGCGACGGCGATGAGCTGACGTTGACGCTGCCGATGTCGATTCGTCTCCGCGTGTGGGAGGCGAATCATAACAGCGTCTCGGTCGATCGCGGCCCGCTGACCTACTCGCTGCGGATCGGCGAGCGCTACGTCAAGCACGATCGCACCGAGGATTGGCCGTCCTGGGAGATTTACCCCACGACGGATTGGAACTACGGGTTGGTTCTCAGCGATCCGCCCGAGAGCGGCTTCGAGGTGATCCGGCGCGACGGGGCCGCGGATCGGCAACCATTTACGGCGGAGGCGGCGCCGATCATGCTTCGGACCAAAGCCCGAAAGATACCGGAGTGGCAGCTCGATCAGTACGGGCTGGTAGCGCCGTTGCAATCGTCGCCGGTTCGATCCGACGAGCCGACGGAAGACGTGTTGCTGATTCCGATGGGTTGTGCCCGGTTGCGGATTTCGGCCTTTCCGGTGATCGGTTTCGGCCCGGAGGCCGTCCGTTGGCAGGTGCCCAAGGCCCCGCCCGTCGAAGCCTCGCACTGCTTCGAGAACGACACTCCGGCGGCGGTCGTCGATGGGATCGTGCCGCGAAGCTCCGGCGATCAAGGCCTGCCCCGTTTCACTTGGTGGCCGCACAAGGGAAGTTGGGAATGGATCCTCTACCGCCTGGAAGAACCGAAGAAGGTCTCCGCCGTGGAGGTCTACTGGTTCGACGATACGGGCGTCGGTCAGTGCCGCACCCCGGAATCGTGCCGCGTGCAGTGGTGGGACGGCGGCGATTGGCGCGACGTCGCGCCCGGCGCCGCGGTCGGAGTCGAGAAGGATCGCTTCAATCGGCTGGAGTTCGACGCCGTGGAGACGTCCCAATTGCGGCTGTACGTGAAGCTGCGGCATGGCTTCTCGGGCGGGATCCTGGAGTGGCGCGTGGAGTGATCGCTCGCTTCGGGAGCTCGCGTCGTCTCGGCGTTCCTACAGTTACTCGCCGAAAGAGGCTGTTTTGGCAGCCGCATCCGCGGCCGGGTTCCGGGCCAGCGGGCCGTTCGGAGCCGCCCTGCGGATCGTCCAATCGTCGAGGCAGGCGTCGCCCAAGCCGGTCATCATGATCCGCAGCCGCAGTTCGCCGGATTGCGTAGCCGTGCGATACATCCGGACCGGTCGCCAGCCCACGGTCCTTGGAATCCGCACCGCCAGGGCCTCGCCGCCGATGGAATCCTGGATGACCAGACCGTCGGGACTGCCCGAGGTGGGACGCGAAATATAGACCCAGCCCTCGATCCGTACGAGGTCGCCCGCTTGGACGGCGATCGGCGGCGAATCGCACCAGATGGGCGGCGACTCGACGTTGACTGCGGGACGCTGCGGGTCGCCGGGAAGAACCGATAGGCAGAGGCCGAGGTTTCCGGACCGGGCCGCCGTCGCCAAGAGTCGGGCCCGCGATTCCACGCCCGCCACGGGATATTGATAAACCTGCCAGCCGGCGGAGGACCAAGCCTCGGCGCTTTCCATGTCTCCTCCCGGTAAGCGGTTGTCGCCCCAGGCCGCGGTGCTCCAGCGATCGCGCCGCGTGACATACCAAGGAAGCGTTTGGAAGGATGCGGCCAAGGGGTCGGTCGTGGGGGCGGCGGCGGGATCCAGGACCGATTCCCAGAGCATCCGGCGGAGCAAGGCGGGGGGACGCACCGCCCGCTGATATTGCCGGATGGCGTCCGCGGCGTCGCCCCGGGCTTGCGCCGCCTCGCCCGCTTGCAAGCTATCGGCGGACATGCGAAACCACGCCTCGGCGTTGGGTGCGGCATACTTGCTCCGTCCCATCTGCTCGTACACGGCACGGACCTGCCGCAGGGTTTCGGAGGCGATTTCTTTCCACAGCTCGGCCACGCGCACCGCCGAAGGCGAACCGCGCTGCGATAGATGGTGCAACACCAAGGGGTCTTGCGTTAGGACGACCAATGAGGCCGGGCCGCACTCCGTCAATCGTACGCGCATGCCGCCCGTGACTCGCTCGGCATCGAGCGGGGCCATATTGCCCGGCAGCAACAGATAGGCGGTGTAGGCGTCGGGGACGCCGGGGACGACGAAGGCGACCTCTTGGGCGGCCGACTGCCCGGGTACGAGCTGCGAGCCGGGGCCGATCCACAGCGGAATCAACAGCCGCGCCCGATCGGTGCGGAAGAGGGCGGCGGTGACCTCGGGCCGATTGCTTTCCACCATGCCCACGAATTGCCCGCCGGATAGGAACGGTTCCACCAGCGCCAACTCGCGGTTTGCCAGTTCCAGCGCCGCCGCGCGGAGACGCGACGCCCGGTCGGCCGTATCCAGCGGCGATCGCGATCGGTAAATCAGGCCCCTGGCCCCCGCGGTTAAAGATAAGTATGTCAAAATGCGAATCTGCTCCGGCTCCAAAGCGTCGATGGCGGCAGGCTCGATGCCGGCGCCGCGCCATTGATCGAGGAGGGCCGGGTCGGGTTGCGTCTGCACGGTCACCCAAGCCGGCGTCCCGGGGCGAGGCAGCAGGAGCCGTCCCTGAAGCCACTCGGCATAGTTGCGGAACGTCAGCGCGGTGTAAGCGGGATCTCGCCCGAAGATCAGGACGTCCACGGCCCGGCTCGCCGCCCGAAGATCGGTTTGCGGTCGAGCCGCCAAGAGCCGGCCGGCTTGCCCATCGCGGCGGCGCAATTCGCTCGCCGACCGCTGCAAGGCGGTAACCTCCTCCGCCGAGCTTTGCTCTCCCAAGTCCCAGGCCAAGATTGGCTCGAACAGCGGGCCGAGCGTACGTTCCAAGCCCGACGCTCCCGGCGCCGGCAATAGTCCGAGCTGGGGTTGCGTAATGACCCACATCCCCCTCTCCCGCGCTTCGCGCAAGAACGCCTCGCTCGCTTGTTCCGACCACACGGCGTTGAAGCCCAAGCGTTGCAGGAAATCCAGCGGCTCTCCTCGATGTTCGACGGCGCGAACGAAGAACGGTTGCCCGTTGATCCGCAGCAGGGAGCCTTCCAAGGCAATCCGGCTCTGGGGTGCCGTCGTGCCCTCTCTTGTATCATGATTGCCGCGAATCACCGTCGTCAGGGGCGGGGAATCCTCGGCGAAAGGCGTATTGGACCACCCGGCCGCCGGCACGACGTTTCCGTCGGCTCGCGGCGCCGTGAAGGGATCGCGGGGCGTAAATGTGCCGGAAAACGGCTGGGGATCCGCCGGCCCGGCCGTTGCTGCGGATGGGAAAGCGGGGACGCCTTCGCCGACCGTCGGCGGCGGAACTCGCCCGAACGTTTCAACGTTGCCGATCCAGACTTCATTCTCGCCCGGACCGCCGTACACATTCAGCACGATGCCGTTGATGACGGCGCCCCGGGTGTCGATGGACAACCCGCCCAACTGCAATCGCAGCGGGCGAATCTCGCGTTCCAAGCCGCGCGGGACGTCGGTCACGTGGAGCGCGGTCCAGCCGCCCGCCACGCGGAGGACCTCGCCCGGCACAAGCAGGGCCAAGGGGTTCCCCGTGCGGCGATCCACCGTTCGCGGCAGCACGACGGAAAAGAAGACCTGAATACCCGGCCGGACGGCGCGGACTTCCACTTTGCAGGCCGATTCCTCGATCACGGCTGCCGGCGGAAGGGGGTGAAAATAATAGACGGCGGTGCCTACCCCGGCCGAGATCGCGATCCGTTCGACCATGCGATTATCCGGCGGCAGCGAGTCGACGCGATGCAGCGTCTCCCGGCAGGTCGCATCTCCGCCTGCGTACTGCCATCGCAGTTGGGGGGTGGTCGCGTCGGAAGCCGTATTCCAGCCCGCGGGATCACCGACTTGGGATGCCGCCGAGACCGCGATCCAGCAGACGAACGGGAGGAGGATGGCGACAACGAGCAGGGGGCCGTTCAGCGAAAAGCGGTGAATGGGCACAGACGGTCGGCCGCGGGGGAATCCCGTCCGTAGTCTCTTCGGTGAGCCGGACCGAGTCCGGCGGACACGTCGCCGAATCGCCAATGCGACAAAGCCCCGTCTCAACGCGAGTTGAGGCTCAGGGCTGTCGTCAAGCTGGGCAACGGTACTGGCAACGGGTCGAGGCATGGCGGACGTGCGGCGGCAGTGGAACGCCTGTGTGAGACGCTACCTCCTTGTCAGGCGCCGAGATTCGGCCGAGCAAGTCCCGCTTTTACCACGATTTGTTGCTTTAGACCAGATCAACTGTTGACGCAAGGCAACATTCGCAAGCCCGGCAGCGGCGGGCCTCTCGATCGCAAAGTTAATTCTGACAATCACTTGCGTGTCCATTCCGGCCGGGAGACGGCCGCGGAATTCAACCTGCGTCTATCCGCTCTCGCAGCAAGACAGCGTTGATGCCCCGGCAGGCCAGTTGAAGAGATGACACCCATGACGCAGTCCCGCTTCGGCAAGCAAGAAGACCAGACGACCATCCCCCCCGAATTGCAGGAGCTGGTGCAGACGATCGCATCGCTTCCGGATCCCTACCGGACGCAGTTGCAAGGACCGCTCGGGCGGGTGGTCGATAACGCCCGCCGCCGCCGCCAGATCCTGAATCTCGTGCAAGACGCCCTCGGTGAGTTGCGATTGGATATGAAGTATCTGCTGTTCGACCTGGACGCCACCCGGCGTGAACGAGACGAGTATCGCCGGAAATTTGAGCAAAGCAAAGAAAACGGCTAATCCTGGCAGCGAGATCGCGCAACCCACCCCGATCCGTTCGCCCTGAAGTCACAAACCTCCTCTCAGTTCCCCCTCAAGTACTGGAAGGGCCTATCTCATAAGAGATGGGCCTTTCCCGATTTCTTGCCCCTTCTTGCCCCTTAAGCCGCATCCCGGTTGACGGTCGCACGCGTCTTGATCGCTACGGCCGGCGTCCCACGGCTGACGAACGGCGGCGTACGCGGGCGATCCGGATGCTTGCGAGTTCGGCCGCGACAAAACGCGGCGGCTACGGCGGCTCCAGTTGACCCGACTAGTCCGGAACACTATCCTTAGGGTTCTACCCTGCGTGAGCGGTCCACGCATGGTGAAATGGGACTAGACCGGGTGATTCTTGCGTTAACGCCGACCCCTCCCTGCGGGGAGATATGTCGGTGTGCCCTAGTTAGGAGCAATCCGTGGCGACTATTTTGGTGAAGGATTTGATCGAGGCGGGCGTCCATTTCGGCCACCGCGCGAGCCGTTGGAATCCCAAGATGCGGCCGTACATTTACGGGCGCAGGAATGAGATCCATATTATTGACGTGCGGGAGACCCTCCGCGGTCTATTGCGTGCCCGCAAGTATCTCCAAGGCGTCGCAGCGAAGGGTTCGTTGATTCTGTTCGTGGGCACGAAGCGGCAGGCGGCGGACATCGTCGCCGAGCAGGCCCAGCGCTGCGGCATGCCGTATGTCAGCGATCGGTGGCTGGGCGGCACGCTGACCAATTACGCCACGATTCGCAGTCGCTTCGCCCGTCTGGAGGAGCTGGAGGGCTTGATCCATAGCGACGCGATTCACACCTACTCCAAGAAGATGCAGTCGGCTCTCAACCGAGAATACCGCAAGATTCACCGCAACTTGCACGGTTTGCGGACCATGGAGCGTTTGCCGGAGTGCCTGGTGATCGTCGATCCCAACAAGGAGAAGAACGCGGTGCGCGAGGCCCGCAAGTTGGGCATCACCACCGTGGCCTTGATCGATACCGATTGCGATCCGGACGACGTGGACCTGCCCATCCCCGGCAACGACGACAGCATGCGTTCCATCGAGGTGGTGTTGACCGTGCTGGCGGATGCCATCATCGCGGGTCGAGCCTCGGCCGGGTTGTTGAAGGAGGGGCCCGCCGCCGCGGAAAAGGAAAAAACCGCCGAGCCGCGGCCCGTTCCGCAACCCAACCCCGTGGACTGAGCAGCGGCCCGGCGCCGCCGCGGACGAGGTTTCGCCGGTTGAGCGTTCGAAATCGGCACCGAGCGGCCGTCGATCGAATCCTACGGACGGCCGGGCCTCGGTGATGGTTCATACAGCTTAGATGGGAGATCGAGTTATGTCGCAGATATCCGCCGCCGTCGTCAAGGCGTTGCGTGAGCGTACCGGGCTGCCCATGATGGATTGCAAGCGGGCCTTGGAAGAGGCGGAAGGCGATGCCGAAAAGGCGATCGAGATTCTGCGCAAGGCCGGTCAAAAGGTCATGGAAAAGCGAGCCGACCGCGAGACGGCGTTCGGCCGGATCGCGATTTATCAGGACTTCGCCGGCAAGCGGGCCGCCATGGTCGAGCTGCTCTGCGAGAGCGCGCCCGTCACCAAAAGCCCGGACTTCATAGATTTGGCCGAGGACATGGTGCAGCAGTTGGCTTTGGGCCCCGGCGCTCAATCCGCCGAGGAGTTGCTGGCCCAGCCCTCCCGCAAGGACCCCGCCCGGACGCTCAAGGACCGCCTGACCGAAGTCGTGAACCGCATCCGCGAGAGCTTTCGCGTGGGCCGGATTCTTCGCTTGGACGGTTCGTGCGGTGCCTATCTGCACCACGACGGCAGCAAGGCCGCCCTGGTCGAGGTGGAAGGCGGCGACGCCGATCTGGCCAAGGAAATCTGCATGCATGTCGTGGCCATGCGGCCCAAGGCCATGAAACGCGACGAACTCGATCCCGCCTTGGTGGCCAAGGAACGCGAAATCCTCACCGAGATGACGCGGCAGTCGGGCAAGCCCGAAAACATCATCCCCAAGATCGTGGAAGGGCGGATGAAGGATTTCTACGCCCAGAACTGCCTGGTGGACCAACCGTTCGTCAAGGAGCCGGGCAAGTCCGTCCAACAATTCGCCGGCGACCACGGCATGAAGCTCGTCCGCTTCGTCTATTGGGAAATCGGCAAGGAGTAAGACCGCGATGATGGGAGGAGAAACCGCCGCGGACGGGTCGGCGTATCGCCGCGTGATACTGAAAATATCCGGCGAAGGCTTCGCCTTGGGAGGTCAACGCGGCATTACCATGACTTCCGTGGTGGAGCTGGCGGAGCAGATCGCTCGGGCGGCGCGGGCCGGCGTCCAGATCGTCGTCGTGCCGGGCGGCGGCAACATCCTCCGCGGAGCGCAATTCAAGGCGGGCAGCGCGGCCATTCAAGAGGCCACCGCGCACTACATGGGTATGCTGGCCACCGTCATCAACGGGCTGGCCCTGCAAGACGCCTTGGAATCGCTGGGCGTCGAAACGCGATTGGCCTCGGCGATCCGCATGGAGAACGTGGCCGAACCGTATATCCGCCGCCGCATCGACCGGCACTTGGAAAAAGGTCGGGTGGTGATCGTGGCCGCGGGGACGGGCCGGCCTTTCGTCACCACCGATACCGCCGCCGCTCAGGCCGCCTTGGAGTTCCAGGCCGACATCTTGCTCAAGGCCACCAAGGTGGACGGCGTCTTCAGTGACGATCCCGTCCGCAATCCCCACGCGGTCCTGTATAGTCGCTTGACATACGGCGACTATTTGGGCCAGAATCTCCGCGTTCTCGACAAAGAAGCCGTCACCAAGTGCGCCGAACACGGGATGCCGATTCTGGTCTTCAATTTCCGGAAAGCGGGGAACATCGAGCGGGCGATTCGCGCGGAGCCGGTGGGAACGCGGATCAGCGACGCGGTCCCGGCCGCCCCTTCGCCTGCCGCGTAACACCGCACGGATTCCGCATCTTCGCCGCCGACGGAACGCAGACGCGATTGGGAACGGGAGCCTCGGTGCCGCCGATCTGGGAGACCTCGCCATGACCGAAGATGAAATCCTGCTGACCGTGGAAGAGAAGATGGAAAAGGCGGTCTCCGTTCTGAAGGAGAACCTAGCCGGCATTCGCACGGGCCGCGCCAATCCCGGTTTGGTCGAAAGTCTCCGCGTGGAGGCCTACGGCGCGCCGGTGCCGCTCAAACAATTGGCGGCCGTGGCCGCGCCCGAGCCGCAGCAAATCGTCATTCGCCCCTACGATCCCGGCACGCTCAAGGACATCGAGAAGGCGATCCAGGTGAGTGACCTGGGTTTCAATCCGCAGAACGACGGCCGCGTCATCCGCATCAACATCCCGCCGTTGTCCACCGAAGTCCGCCGCAAAATGGTCGCCCGAATCAAGGAGTTGTGCGAGGATGCCAAGATCGCCGTGCGGAACATCCGCCGCGAAGGCAATAAATGGGCCGACCAAGCCGAGAAGGACAAGGAAATCACCGAGGACGACCGCGACCGCATCAAGGAACGCATCCAGGAGTTGACGAAAGAGTACGAGGACAAGGCCAATGAACTGGCCCAAAAGCGGGAAAAAGACGTCATGGAAGGGTGACGCCGCGTTTCCTCGCAACTCGGACGGCGAGGCTCGAGCCTCGGGTTAAAGCGTTCGGTTCGGGCGTCAGCCCAAGGGGAATCACGCTCGCGATCGCCCCATATCGCCCCATGTTTGACACCCCCGCCGTGCTCGGTCACAATTAATCCCATGTCGAACGGGCGGGCGAGTCGGCCTGCCTCCGCTTCGGCCGCTCTATGTCCCTCGGTTCCTAGGTTCTTCATCGACGGCAGGTTTTCACTGGGAGGCGGACTGTGTACGGCTCACGATGGCTTTTGCCGGCGGCTCTGGTTATGTTCGCTTCGGTCGGCTCCCTAGGGCGGACCGCCGATTGGCCGGAGTTCCACGGCCCCAATCGGGACAACATCTGCCCCGAAACCGGCTTGCTCGACCAGTGGCCTGAGGGCGGACCCAAACTGCTGTGGAAGCTGGAGGGCCTGGGCCGGGGTTATTCCACCGTCTCCATCGCGGGCGGGCGAATCTACACGATGGGCGACCGCCGAGGCAGCGGCGGGGCCGAACGACAATATGTGATCGCCTACGATTTGGAAAGCCGCGACGAATTGTGGGCGGCGGAGGTCGGTCCCCCGCACTCCGACGGAGGCCCCCGCTGCACCCCCACCGTCAAGGAAGGCAAGGTCTACGCCATCGGCACCAGCGGCGATCTGGTCTGCCTGAATGCGGCCGACGGGGCCGTCCTTTGGCGCAAAAACTTCGAACGCGACTTCGGCGGAGTCATGATGTCCGTCTGGCGGTTCAGCGAATCGCCCCTGGTGGACGGTGACCGGCTGGTCTGCACGCCGGGCGGACCGAAGGCCCTGATGGTCGCCCTGAACAAGGATACCGGCGAAACGATCTGGCAGTGCGAGCCTGGGAACTTAGGCCCGGCCGGCAGGGATGGAGCGGGCTACGCCTCCATCATCCCCGCCGAGATCCACGGCGTGCGGCAGTACGTGACCGTGGTCGGTCGCGGCGCCGTGAGCGTCGATGCCCAAACCGGCAAGCTCCTTTGGAACTACAACCGCATCGCCAACGCCGTGGCCAACATCACGTCCCCCGTGATCCGCGACAACCACGTGTTCGTCACCACCAGTTATCGGACGGGCTGCGCCCTGGTCGATGTGGAGCGCGACGGTGATCGCTGGGACGCCCGGGAGGTCTATTTCTTCGATTACCGCCACTTCGCCAATCACCACGGCGGCGTCGTGTTGGTGGGCGATGCGATTTACGGCGGCGATGGGCAAAACCAGGGGACGCCGACCTGCCTGGACTTCCTGACCGGACAGATCCGCTGGAAGGAGCGGGCATTGGCGCGCGGCTCGGCTGCCGTCTTGTACGCCGACGGCAAGCTGATTTTCCGCTACGAGTCGGGGTTGACGGCCCTGATCGCCGCGGATCCCAAGGAATTCCGCGTCATCAGCACGTTCACGCCCGAAGTCGTGGACGGACCCGCCTGGCCGCATCCCGTGATCTGCGACGGCAAGCTCTATCTGCGGGCGCATAACGTGTTGATGTGTTACGATGTCCGGAGCCGCTAGGCCGCTTTGGATGGGCCCGTCGAGACGATCTTGGGCAGCGGGAGGCTACTGCCGGGTGAACGGGCGGGGGATGTTCCGTCTCGCCCCTCTGGCCTGGATGCTGCTTTGGGCTGCGGGGTGCGGTCGAGATGCCGGGCGGGCGGCCTCCGTGGAGCAGCCGGGCGTTCGGCAGCCCGGAGCCGTCCCTTCACGCGTCGTTTCGCTGGCCCCCAGCATCACCGAGACGCTGTTTGCCCTGGGTTTGGGCGATCGGGTAGTGGGCGTGACCGACTTCTGCCGTTACCCGCCCGAGGCGGCCCGCCTGCCCAAGGTCGGCGGATACCTCAACCCCAGCGTCGAGGCGGTGCTCCGCTTGCAGCCCGACTTGGTGGTCGTCCCCGCCGGGGCACAGCCTTGGCAGGAATTGTTCGACCGGTTCTCGTTGCGGGTCCTGGAAGTGGATCACCGCAACCTGGAGGGCGTCTTCGCCTCGTTCGAGACTTTGGGCCGGGTCTTTGCCGTCGAGGAGCGCGGGCGAGAGGCGGCCGAGGCGCTGCGAGCGCGGCTGGATCGGGCGGGCGAGCAGTCCCGCGGCCGGCCCCGCCCCCGCGTGTTGCTGGTAATCGACCGAACCATCGAAGAGAACCGCCTTCGCGACGTGTACGTTGCCGGCGACGACGGATTCCTCGATCAGGCGATCGACTTGGCCGGCGGGGAGAATGCGGCCAAGTACTTGGGCGTCCCTTTTCCCGTCCTCTCAGGCGAGGGGATTCTGCGGATCGATCCCGACGTGATTGTGGACCTGGTGGGCGACGTGTCCGCTGCGGTTGCCGGGCAAGAGGTCATCCTCAGCGGGTGGAATCAGGTGGCGGAGGTAAAAGCGGTGCGGACGGGCCGGGTTTACATCCTGTCCGACGTTCCCGTGGTGCCCGGTCCGCGAACACCGCTGCTCGTCGAGCGACTCGCCCGATGCTTTCATCCCGAGATCGAACCGCAGACCGCGCCAGAGCAGCACGTCCCGCCCTGAGCCGTCGTATCAACAAGCCGCACCGGAATCCTGCCGGGAGCCGAACCGCCGGTGCAAGGCGGCGGTGGATCGGTCGCCGGACCCAGACGCAGTGGATGAGTGCCGAGACACGCAGCGAATCCCGCCACCCGGCTGTTTTCCCGAAACAATCGGCCGTTCCGGGGATATTCCGGCTTTCTCAGGGTTTCTGCACCCTCCGGGTTGGAAAACCAAGCGGGGAGACGTGACGGAGCGAGTCCCTCCGGATACCGGGTTCGGATCCGGAAGCGGGAGTCGCCCGGTTGCGGATGACGGCAGCGGATTCCGTGGGTTACGACTGCGCGGACCTTAACGGCTGAAGCGATTTTGCGGAATATTCCTGTTCTTCCGGCGGCGGATTGCCGATTAGGGTTTTGCGAGTATTTCGGTCCACGATCCCAGCGCACCCCGTCAGCGGGGGGCGATCGTGCTGCCACGGAGGATGACCGCGTGAAAACCCGTTATATCGTCGGCCTTGTGATTGCTTTCTTTCTGCTCCGGCCGGAGTCGGCGGGGAAACCCGATGTTCAGGCACAGCAGTTCGCCCCTTCGTATTCCGGCGAACACATGGGGGCCGCGGACTTTTCGTCGGGTGCGATCAGCGTGGAATCCCCCGAAGGTGGATGGCCCGAGGGCGCTTGGGACCGCGCCGCCTCCGGCAAATCCCTGACGTTGCAGGCAACCGCCGGCGCCTGCGAAATCTGCGGTGCCGGTTACGATAGCCCCCATCTCTGGACTTGGTACAACGGAGCCAAGATCCTCAACCGCTCCCGACCGCGCGCCAAGTCCATCACGCAGGACATCCTGGGCAATTCGTTGATGGATATTTACGATCTCAACGACGACATCGCCGGCGGCTATGAGACCAAGGTCACGTACTACCTAGGCCGCGACAAGGAAAATCGCGACGAATTCCTGGAATTCGTCTATTGGGGGCTGAACGAGTGGTCGGAGAGTCGCTCGGTCTCGGGCACGCGGACGGCCTACACGTCGGACTCCGGCAATTTCACGGCCGGTTCGCTGTTCACCCCCTTCACTCTGACGGACTTCGACTTCGCGGATTGGCAGCAGGCCGAGTATCACTCCGAGATCAACAATTTCGAGTTAAACTGGTGGTTCCGGCCGCGGCACCGGGCCGATCGCTTGGCGCTGCTGCCCAACGGTCGCTGGCAGCGGCAATGCCAAACCGGCACCTTTTGGAGCTTCTTGCTCGGGTTACGCGGCATCTCGCTGGACGAGGGCTTTACCTTCGACAGCCGCGGTGAGATCGTGAACGGCAACGGCACGACCACGCTGTGGGGACGCCAGTCGATCTGGAGCCAAAGCGATACGTTCGGCGTCCAAGTGGGGGTGGAGTTGCTCTTCCGCCGGCACCGGTTCGACTGGGGCGCCCGAATCAAGGCCGCTCCCATGCTCAATTGGTCTGAACAAACCACCCGGATGGATTTGCTCAACGACCCCAGCCCGATCCTTCGCTATGCCGAGGATACGGACGCGGCCTTCATGGGGGAACTCAACTTCTTTGCCAGCTACCAAATCCTGCCGCGCGTGACGGTCTTCGGCGGGTACGACCTGATGTGGTTGGAGGGCGTGGCTTTGGCGGCCGAGCAAATCGACTTCGCCTTGTCCACCCCTGCCCGGGTGAACGATAATGGCGGCGTCTTCTTCCAAGGGGTGTCGCTGGGCGGTCAAGTGGTGTGGTGAGGCCCGGCGGGACCGCCGTCCGTCCGGTCACAGCGTAATCCGCCCATGCCGACCGAAACCCCAAACGCGCGTCTCCGCGGCCCTTCGCCGACCGCGGTCGTACTGATCGCGGCTTTGGTAATTCGCGCGGGCGTGCTCTGGGGCGTGCCGGGCGGTTTCTCGCACGATATCGACGGTTACGCCGCCGTGGCCGACAACCTATTGCGTCACGGCGTCTTCGGCTACGGCGAGCGTGCCACGGCCTTTCGCCCGCCGCTGTATCCCGTCCTTCTCGCCGCCGTACGAGCCTCAGGCTTGTCATGGACCTGGGGCCCGGGCATCCTTCACCTGGCGCTGGGGTTGGCGACGGTCTCCCTGGCGATGGCGTTGGCGCGGCGGTGGGGATTCGGCGCGTGGGCCTGGATCGCCGGGATTTTGACGGCCTGCGATCCCCTCCTGCTCTTTCACTCTCGGCTGCTGATGACCGAAACCCTCAGTGCCGCACTGCTGGCGATCGCCGTCTGGCTCGCGACCGTAGCCGCTCAAAAAGATTTCGCCACCGCCTGGTTTTTCGCGGGAATCTTGCTGGGATGGAATGCCTTGACGCGACCGACCTTCTTGGCCTGGATTCCCCTCGCCGTGATCCTCGTTCTGCTCTGCGGTAATCGGGCGAAGCGATGCCCGACGCCGACGGAAGGGCCGACGAGCTTGGAAAGGCGGTCCGTAAAAAGCCTTCTCACGGGGCTTGCCTGGCGGCCCGCCGTTTTCACCGCCCTCGGCTCCGCCGCGGCGATCCTGCCTTGGGGGGTGCGGAACTACGTGGTCTTCGGCTCGCCCGTCTTCGGCACTACCCACGGCGGATACACGTTCTACTTGGCGAATAATCCCGACTATTACGCCTATCTGAATAACCCGGCTCGGCGGGGTGTATGGGATGCCGCCGCGTTCAACCGCCGCTGGGAACAGCAGTTGTACGTCCACGGCGTACGGGACGAGCCGGCTGCCGATCGCCTCGCTTACGACTTGGCCCGGCGGACGATCGCCTCCCAGCCCGGGACGTTCCTATGGGCATGTTGGGAGCGATTGTCGGCGTTTTGGGGCCTTTTGCCCAATGCCGCCGAAGGCGAAGAGTCGTTACCCCGGCGGCTGGGACGTTACGCCGTGGCCGGGTTTTATGCCTTGGAGCTCTCGGCGGCCGCCGTCGGGGCCTGGGTCTTGCTCCGCAAGCCGAGCGTGATCAGCTTCCCAGGGA
>Ga0067045_1029650_pt1 | contig 19178 bp, 14 predicted proteins | sample TerdegcTABiofilm_FD_59184 | JGI IMG/M metagenome (GOLD analysis project Ga0067045, IMG submission 59184) | Combined Assembly of (Gp0054472, Gp0054536) Wastewater bioreactor microbial communities from Singapore -Terephthalate degrading... | reverse complement strand
TGTATACGCACTCCGGGCAGAGCAGCAGATCAGGACACGGAGTTCTTTTATGCGGATGCTCATCGGGGGAGACCGCGAAGCCGCCAGACAGATGATCCAGTATGCTGACCAGAACCAGCAGCGCATCCAGACGATGGCGCAGATGATCATGAACTGTTCAGACTGCGACCCGCAGGTAAGGGTGATGCTGGAAGAACAGGTGCAGGTGCTTGCCAGGGAGCAGACCCGGCTCCTCACCCTCGGGCAGCAGGAAATGAGTGAAAGGGGATTGTTCGGCTGGCTGTTCTAAGATCCTGGTCCGTAAGGTGGATTTCAGGGGCATGCCTGGCTGCAGTGGGGAGCGGAGTCGCAGAAGAACGAGGTTGTCTCGTACTTCGACCCTTCTGATGATTCGGTGACAAAGCCCCCGGAATCGGTTCCGGCCAGGTCCTGGAGGATGAGCGATGAGACCAAGCGGTGGGTGACATTCAACCACAAACCCGATGAGCAGGCCTCCCTGCTGAAGCAGATTGCAGAGGCGGAGGAGCAGAAGAAGATGCGGTACTTCATCTCGGTGCCAGGGTGCTTCTACGAGGTGGAGTATGGGTTGGTGAAGGGGGGTGGGAGGGGGGCGTGAGTCCCCCTTCCCATTTTTTTATGATTGATCCCTTATTTCTTCAACGAAGAGTTTGAGAATTTTTGCCGATGGATAGGTTGACAGTGATGCAATCCCATGGGCCAGTTCTATTGGCAGGAGAGCTCCTTCATGCCGGTTACTCAATATCTTCGGAATCGTCCCGAATATCTGATTGTATCCAATAAGATCATCGAGTTTCGGATTCGGATTGAAATCTCCGAATGGTATATTCAGGACCATTTTATGGTATTCGCTCCATTTTACAAACACTTTCGCCCCATAATTTGTATCAAATCCATATTGTGCCCCGATATCCGGAGGGCGATGCTGAATTTGTGTCCGGATATACTCATCATTGGGAATGAATAAGGAATGATCCGGCGTGTCGATGCCAATGTATTGAAAATGGTCAAAAAAGCGCCCTGATTTCTCCTGACCAATAATGTGAATGGGATGTCCCTGATCCCGTGCATATTCAAGGAATTTGCGGATGGGTACGACTAACTTTGAATACTGGGCTCGTACAGATAGGGGCCCATCTTTCACAAACAGACATTCGGAGAGAATCGACTTCTTTTTCTCCCAATATGTTCTAATTGCGGTAAATAAGAGGAGTGTCTCGTGGATGTTCATATAATCAGTGGCGATATTCGCTTCTGCCGAGTCTAAAGCCATAACCTGGTGGAAGCCCAGCCAATCCGTGATGTAGAGATGTTTACTGCAATGGGGGCACTTACCCTCTTCTGCATCATAGGGTAGCGTTGCAGTCTGTGAGGAGCAATGGGGACATCCAAAATAGGTGAGCGGTTGTTTTTCCGAAGTCCATTTTCGATACGCGAGCCATTTGAAGGTCTCCATGATTTGCCCCTCCATTTCTGCGGAGGTATCCTTGATCGATTCAAACAGAATTGATCGAACTGCATCGTAATTTGACAGGCCTTCTATCCGGACATTCTGCAGAGGAAATGCCGTCGCATGATAGATTGCAGATTCCTGTAGTATATCTCGCAGAACATAGGGATGAGGTGATTCCTTGTCGACCTTCGAGAGTTTGTATTCATCCAATTTCAACAATGCCGTTTTTACGAAGGCGATGGTCGAATAGGGTGAGATATCAGATTGTATGGTTTGAGTAGACCCATCAACGCCAAAAATAAATTTGAGAGGGGCTCCGCCGTCCGGGATGGGTATCCAGCCGAGATGTCGACACTCTTCGGGGATCTGTGGGTTCTTAAAATTCTGGCACAGTCTTTGAACCAGAGGACTCTTCAGGACTTCTAAGTGACCGATTTTACTTGCGAATTCACCGGGAAGGCGACTCCCTGGCTTGTAAGGCATAATCCTATTGACCCCCAGGTTGTGAGGTCAGCGGTGAGAATCTCCTTGCCTGGACGGGCACCACAAACCGATGTGCCCGGGTGAGCATCCGTAAATATCCTGGGGTTTTGGAATGGAGGATGTCTTCCTGAATATTCTCGAAGGCTACATTCAAATTGGCGAGCGTTTTTACTTCATTTTTTGCTGAAATATGAGCAACAAAGAAATTTTCTGTCTGTGCGAGAAGATCCCCGCTTATCGTGGAGGGAGATTGGGTCGAATAGACCATTCCAATATGATATTTTGCACCTTCCTTCGCAATTCTGCTATAGATGTCCGTTATTTTCGCTTCATCGGCGGGGAACAGGTTGTGTGCCTCTTCGAAATATAACTGGATGTAATGATCACGCAGATCATTGTTCGAGAACAATTCCACCTGGTGAGAGAATATTTCTTCAGTTAACCATTGTGAGAAGTATTGCATTACTTCCGGATGGGCATTGCTCAGATCCAGGATAACTGTCTGACCTCGGCCAAGCCCCTCTAATATCTCTTCGACGAAATTTGTTGCATGTGGATCGTGGTAGATACGGTATTTTTGTAACTTCCTTGGGCCGCTTGCAGTGGTTGAGGTAGGAAAGAGGAAACGGAGGAGGGCTTCATCATCGGAATCGAATAGATTATGATTTCCTGATGTTGACTGGAGACGAGGTCCTGCCCGGTCCGCCTCGGCAAATCGCCGAAGTTCATTCAGGAGTGCGTCCAGCGAATTAATGGTGGGAAGGGGGACGCCATCACCATACACTATTCTTCTTGTTCTCTCGGCAAATCGCGGATCGAACCCGCCAAGATCACGAAGGGTAGCAAGGTTTGGTTGGAAGCCAGCACTGTGAAGAATTGCCCAGAAAATTAAAATTTTACGCCGCCCACGAATCTGATCCTGCCGTTCCCGTTCTTCCAGACTTTCAAATGACGGTATTTCGACAGAGAGGAAACTGTTGACATAATCGGGGGGATGTCGTTCTTCATCACGAATAAAAGTCTTGATCAAATGGTGCGAGAGGTTGGGGTGGGCATAGAAATCCAGTCGTAATGGTTGCGAAGGTGTACTGTCTTTCTGTGTGATTGCATAAACGGTGCAATCATCTGGATAAGCACTCCGAATGGAACGATTATCATCCTGGGGATTGTCGTTGGCATACTCCCCGTTAATATCAAAGATTATCTGGCCGACATTATGGGTTCTGCCATCTCCTTCGCACACCCGGGCAGTCTCAATCAGACTTTGGGCAATAATTTTGATGACATTGCTTTTCCCGAGGCGGGTTTTCCCAAACATTGCCGTTCTGGTCCCCATGAAGTCCAGGGTCGATACCGATACATCAACGTTGGGGAGTGAGGTATCGGGTAAAGGCAGGCGAGATTCGGTCAGACGTAATTTTCCGATATTAAATTGGTTTGTGGACGGAACGAGGGAGTTGATAATGAGGTCAAGTAATGCATCATCGGGAGCGTATATCCGGTACTTATGTGCACTGACGAAACTGTTGAGATCCCCAGAAAATTCCAATTTATCGTTGTCTTCAGGGTGCGGGTAATACATTCCCAAAACCGAGGTTTTCAGCGCCCCCCACTGGAGTTCGCTCTGCGTGAAAATATCAAGTTCCGGCATCGATTTTTTCTGTAACTCGAAGTATGTCTGCTGGACCTCCTTTGTCAGAGGAGTCGGTGCCGTCTCAAGCACTCTCAAAAGAGTAAAATGCGGCGGAAATTCCCAGAAATTTGAGGGGACCATAATTAAGAGAGAGTTACGAGGAATTCCACCGACTGCCTTTTTAAATGGATCCGAGGTGATAATGGTGGTCGTATTGTATCCGATATCAAGAACGTAGCCAACAAATCTCCAGTTATCGTAATCTTTTGCGCTTTCTTTCTTCTCTTCCTTCTCAATAAAATCTACCAAAATTCGAAGCGGATTGTGCTGAAACGCCGCTTCTTCAAGGAATTTCTTCATTATACTGCCTCTACATTATTTTGAATGAGTACTTCCTGCGATTGATTGGTCATCTGCCCAATTTGATCTCCTGTTCCGATTTCAAGAGGGGTGATAGAACATTCGGAATAGAGAGAGATAATTTCCGGATGTGATGAATTGGTCATCGTCCACTGTACTCCTCGTCTCGTAGCCCTTGCGAGTGCTGTTGCAAGTCGTTTCTGATCGTTAAATCGGAAGCTTCCGAATTTATAGTGATTATGAATTTGTTCACAGGCTCCAGGACGATACGGAGGGTCAAGGAAAAGGAAATCGCCCTCTCTGGTCTTGTCTATCACTTTTTCAAAATCAGAACAGACGAGATGTGCTCTTTTCAGACGGTCCGATACATCAAGGAGATGCTGGTGGGTGATGCTCCATCGCCGATCCTGGCCTCCATATCCAACGTTGAAGGCTCCCTGGGAATTGTGCCGCCACATTCCCTTGAAGCAGGTGCGATTCAGATAGAGAATTCTTGCTGCCCGATAGGGGAGGTCCATAATTTTGGGATTTAATTTTCTTATCGCATAATAAGCCCATTTGGTTTCCGGAACACTCTGATAAATTTCCCATACTTCATCCGGATGATCCCGTATACCCTGGTAGAGCTCGATCAATTCTGGGTTAATATCTGAAAGAACGGATTTATGAGGATTAATATGGAAAAAAACAGATGCGCCACCGACAAAAGGTTCATAATAGGACCGATAGGAATCCGGATCGGTGGGGAGCATGTGGGAAAAGGAAAGCAACTGTCGTTGTTTCCCCCCAGGATATCGAAGAAGCGTGAGCGTTGCCGAGCTCATTTCCTTAAACCTCTCTTCTTTGTAAACGACTATTGGCAGATTCACCGATAAATGATTCGTTATGAATGTTCACCGGCGTTGTGAATTTTCGCCGTAACGCGAGGAAGGGGGTATTAATAAAATGAAAGGATAACCTCTTTTGACCGGCATGAATCATTCAGAACTTCTTGAAACTATTCTTTCAGAACCGAGACCTCTTTCGCCACGACAACGGGAAGCGGTGGTGAGTAATGGCAGGCATATTCGCGTGATCGCGGGTGCTGGAGCAGGGAAAACCGAGACGCTCACCCGCCGGATTGTAAAATTGCTGTTAGTCGATGGCGTTGCTCCAAACGAGATAGTTGCATTTACCTTTACTGAGAAAGCGGCCCAGAGCATGAAGAGCCGCATTTACGAACGGCTGCGAAATCTCGGGGGAGATGAGGTATGTGCTCGCATCGGAGAGATGTACATCGGAACGATTCATGCCTTCTGTTTCCGCCTCCTCCATGATTATTTCAATTATGGTGCGTATGATGCCCTTGATGAGAATCAGGAGATGGCATTTCTTCTCCGGTTTGGCTGGTCTCTGCATTTAAAGGGTGGAAGGAGCTATTCTGAAAACTGTGAGCTCTTCATGCAGAGCCTCAATGTGGCCTATGCCGAAATGATTCCCGATAATACGCTCGAACGGCGGGCACATCCTTTCTATCGGGCAAAAAGACACTATGAAGAACTTCTTGATTCTCACCGGCGTCTGACATTCAACCGGATGATTGCCCTCGCCGTGCATCATCTGCAGGAAAAACCCGAAACGTTAGGTCATGTTCGTCACCTCATTGTAGACGAATACCAGGATATCAACCGTGCCCAAGAACGCCTGATTCAGCTTATAGGACAGTCAGGGAGTATTTTCATCGTGGGAGATCCCCGACAGACCATCTACCAGTTCAGGGGTTCAGACGCGTACTGTTTCGAAGAGTTTGTGAGGCGATACCCCGATTCAGAAACTATCCCTATTGCACAGAATCGGAGGAGTGTCCCCCTCATCGTCACTCTGGCCAATGATTTCGCCGATCATTTCGAACGCGAACACTACGATCATCTCGAAGCGGTCCGTGAAGAGGGGGGAGGAGTCTACCTGGGAGAGTTCTCTTCTAATCTTGCAGAAGCGAGATGGATTGCCGATCAGATTGAACAGTATGTGGGGCAGGGACATTGCTCTTTTGGGGATATTGGGATCCTGTTCCGGAGTGTGAATACCTCCGGGCCGGTGTTCATTGATGAATTCCGAAGGCGGCGGATCCCATTCATCGTAGGGGGAAAGGTCGGATTGTTCCGCCGTTCAGAGGTGCAGGCGGTAGGGAAACTCATGGCATGGCTCGCGCGAGAGGGTTTCTTCCAACAGAACAGTTTCTCACGGCAGTCGGTCCATGGAGACGCTTTGGTTGATATTGCCCTCTCTGACTGGCACGATGCGGTGCCGGAAGTGCAACTGCCGGATGACATCGGCAACATTCTCCATGACTGGAAAGTTGCAGTGCTCCGCGGTGATTATCATCATTTCACCGCTGTGTATCAGGAATTACTCACTCTCCTTGGTTTTCACCAGCTCGATCCGGATAATAGAGAACACGCCGTGATTATGGCCAATCTCGGTCGGTTTGGAACACTGCTCACCGATTACGAGACCGCAAACCGCCTGGGAGGACGGTCACTACACTGGGATGCGGATACAACAGGCCTCTGCTGGTTCATGAACACGTATGCGATGGGAGCCTATGAGGAGCATTCCGGGGATGACATCCGGGGAATTGATGCGGTCCAGTTGATGACCATTCACCAGGCAAAGGGGCTGGAATGGCCGTTGGTATTTGTGCCCTCTGTCGTCTCAGGACGGTTCCCCTCAAGGATGGCAGGATCCCAGAAGGAGTGGCTCATTCCCCGGGAATTGTTCGATGTTCTCAGGTATGAGGGGGATATCGAAGGTGAAAAGAAGCTGATGTATGTGGGACTCACCCGGGCAAAGGATGTGCTGGTGGTGAGTTATTTTACCCATATGAACGGCAGAAGGAAGGGCTTGAGCGATTTTATAACCGAGGATTTGGCGACAGGCATGATGACCAGGCTTACCGACCGGCACATGTTACCCCCCCATACACTGTTCCTTCAGGGAGATCCCGATGAGATCCAATCTTTCTCCGCTGGTGAACTTATTCTCTACGGGCGTTGCCCGTTCATGTACCGGCTGAATCGTCTCTGGGGATTCCAGCCGGGTCTGACCGACTACCTTGGATACGGCAATGCTCTCCACTTTTGTATGCGGGTGGCAGCGGAACGTATCAAAGAGGGTTATTCGCCGGTCAGTGCGGTGGCCTCTGCCGTGGATGCTCATTTCTTCTTGCCGTTTGCGGATTCCGGGCGTCAGGCAAAGCTGAAGGATGACGCCAAAAGAAAGTTGATTCAATTTGCCCGGGAGCATGAGGATGATTTGCGGCGTATTCGGGAGGTGGAGACACGGATTGAATATCCGATGCATCGGGCAACAGTGGTAGGGAAAATAGACGTTATCCTTCATGACGGCGAAGGCATTGAAATCCGGGATTACAAATCATCTGACATTGTAACAACCCAGGATGAAGTGGCGATGCAGCTCCGGCTCTATGCCCGAGGTCTTACCATGCTCGGGGAATCAGTCACCCGTGGGTCGGTGGCATATCTCGAGGATGCATCCATAGCACATGTAGCAGTGGGTGGCAATGAGCTTCAGGAAGCCGAGGGAATAGCAGAACGATATATTGATGGAATTATGCGGGGTATATTCACGCCATGTTGTGGTGGTGCCTGTGAACGATGCGATTATGGAAATATATGCAGATACAGGAGGAATTGAGTGATAGTTAGCTCCTCTATTTCTGTCGGACAACTGTTTCAAGAATTTAGTGAGGCGATCTGATGGCCGAGGATTACGCGAAGAAGCTCCAATCTCTGCTCCGTAAACTGTTCCAGTTTGAATCTGCGGACCTGGATTTCGGCATTTACCGCATCATGAATAAGAAGCGGGACGTGATCCAGCAGTTCATTGATAAAGATTTGATTGCGGCAGTTGAGGCGGAATTCGGAAAAGTATCTGAGGTTACGAAGGCGTCAGTCCAAAAAGAGATCGACGAATTGAAGATCACAATTCAGAAGACCCTCGGATCATCCGCTCTTTTACCTTCTGGCGATTTCAATCCGAAGTTTATTGATACCCCCATCGGTGCTGATCTCGCAAAGCAATACAAAGAGAGAGTTGCTGCTTATAATGCTGCATCAGTTTCTGATGAACATAAAGCCGAAATCTTCAACCATATCTACCAGTTCTTCTCCCGGTACTACGATAATGGCGACTTCATGAGCATGCGCCGTTACTCAGCGAAACAGAAGTTTGCGGTGCCCTATAACGGCGAAGAGGTCCTGCTCCATTGGGCGAACAAAGATCAATATTACATCAAGACAGGGGAATATTTCTTCAACTACGCATTTCGTGTCGGAGAATACACAGTCCGATTCCAAATCGTTCAGGCCGAAACCTCGGTGAACAATACCAAGGGTAAAGACCGATTCTTCGTGCTTGCATCCGGAGAGGGAAACGTCACCTACGACGCAAAGAAAAAAGAGCTTATTGTACTCTTCGAATACCGGGCATTGACCAATGCAGAGGAAGAGGCAGTAGGAACTAAGAATAAGCAGGATGCCCTGAACGAACAGTCAAAGGCTGCGATTCTTGATGCCATCCCCGATGCAGGACTGAAGTCCGGATTGACGAGAGAGGTGGAGGGGAAGTCTCCCCTCGCAAAGCACCTTGCCACCTATGCGAGACGCAATACCACCGATTATTTCATCCACAAGAATCTGGGTGGATTCCTCAGGCAGGAACTCGATTTTTACATCAAGAATGAGATGTTCGATCTCGATGATCTGGGGACCGACAAGGAAGTCCCCATCGAGCAGTATCTGAACCGGGTCCGTGTGATGAAGGCAATATCGTTAAAGATTATCGATTTTCTTGCCCAGATTGAGGACTTCCAGAAGAAACTCTGGGAGAAGAAGAAGTTCGTGATAAAATCCGAATACTGCATGACCCTGGACCGGGTGCCTGAGTCAATGTATCCAGAGATTGTGAGGAACACCGACCAGATCGAGGAGTGGAAAAAACTCTACGTCATTGGGGAATCAACCGGTCAAAAAACTCTCTCCGGCTCTCAAGGTAAAGGTATTGATGTGGAGTTCCTGAAAAGCCATCCGTATCTCGTTCTTGATACGAAGTTTTTCCCGCAGGAGTTCAAGGATCGCCTCTTTGCATCGTTCGATGACCTTGATAATGCTACCGGAGGGCTCATGATCAAATCCGAGAACTGGCAGGCATTGAACTTGCTTCAGGAACGGTATCGGGAACAAGTGAAGTGTATCTATATCGATCCGCCGTATAATACGGGGAGTGATGAATTCATTTATCGAGATAAGTATCAGCATTCATGCTGGATAGCATTGATTCAACAAACGCTCGCTCATATATATAGAAATCTAACCCCAGATGGGGCTTTTTTTTCCTCAATCGACGATCACGAAATACATAATTTCCGTATTTTATTGAACGATCATTTTGGAGAGAATAATTCCGAGATTTATATTTGGGATGTTCGGGAAGAAGGCAATATGCCAAAAACAGCAAGAAATACAGTCCGAAAGGAACATGAATATATTTTAGCAGCTTTTAAGAATAAAAATTCGATAAAGTTCAGGAAATATGAAGACTTCAAATATAGTGAAAACGAAGATTGGGGAAATCCTGATGATGATCCAAGGGGAGATTGGATGTCAGGAAATATTTCACGAAATCAGATTACTTCGACAACTGGAAAAAAATACTACTCAATTAAAACTCCAACCGGAAGAGTTTATACACGAAATTGGACCTTGGATGAGGAAGAATTTAAAAGACTATTAGAAGACAATCGAATATATTTTCCAAACAATGGAGATGGGGTACCACGGAAAAAAATATTTAAAAACGAACCAATCGAGGTGATTCAATCCTCTATTTTTGAGAATCTTTCTTCTTCACAATCAGGAAAACAACAAATTATCGATTTATTGCAGAAATCAGAAGTTGACCATCCAAAACCGGTTCCTTTAATTAAACGCATAATACAGGTTTCTACTGAAAATAGTGGATTAATCATGGATTATTTTTCTGGTTCCGGCACAACTGCCCATGCAGTGCTGAACCTGAACCGCGAGGACAACGGCAACCGCAAATACATCCTTGTTGAAATGGCCGATTATTTCGATACCGTCATGAAACCCCGCATCCAGAAAGTCGTCTATTCTTCCGAATGGAAAGACGGCAAACCACAGAATACTGATGGCATCAGCCACATCTTCAAATACCTCATCCTGGAACAATACGAAGACACCCTCAACAATATCGAATTCAAAGAAGCGGGAACCGTTCAAAAAACCCTCATGGAGATGGACGGATACTTCCTCCGTTACATGCTCGATTTCGAGACACGGGAAAGCCCCTGCCGGATGAATGTGGCAAAACTCGAGCGGCCTTTCGAATACACGCTCCGTATCTCCCGGGATAACCAACTCCACAACGAGACTGTGGACCTGGTTGAGACCTTCAATTACCTTCTCGGGCTCAAGGTGAAACGAATCAGGGCATTCAAAGAGAACGGGACCACCTACCGGATAGTCCATGGCGAGACTCTGGCGGGGCAGTCCACGACAGTGATCTGGAGAACAACAGTCGGTCTCGACCTGAAGAAAGACAGGGAATTCATCGAACAGAAGGTTCTCAAGGATCCCACATTCAAAGCCGAGCGGGTCTACATCAACGGAGATTTCTATGTTGAAGGCGCCCTCCCCATCGAACCGGAATTCCAGCGACTCATGGGTGCGTAAGGAGAATTTTCCATGGCTACAGCAAAGAAGACTGTGAGTGCGAAAGGCAAAGCAAAGCCATCGACACGGCTCACCGATCACCTCATCTTAACAGATTTCATGCACGGTCTCTTTGGAAAGAAGAGCTTTGACGAAATGCAGACGATCCTAAAAGGTGTGGGAGAAGGCTACGATGAAGAGGGCAGGAGCTACCTGTTCCATGCCCTCATTTCTTGGAGCGGCCTCGATCCCCGGGTGCGATCCAATCTCGAGACCTATGATATCCGCATTCGTGGATACCTGGAGCGATTGAACCGGCATCGCGACATGCCGATTACGCTCACCTACTTCCAGCACCTCTCCGTTCTTTACACGGAAATCTTCCTTGACCTCTACTTCCAGAGCCCGCAGAGGCTCCTGAATGAATTGAACAATTACGCCTTCGACCTAATCGAAAAGCAACATCTCTCCATGGATTTCCTCTTCAACGAAGACGACCTCCGCAAACTCGCTTTCTGGATGGCCACCGGGAGCGGCAAGACCCTCGTCCTTCACATCAACTACCTTCAGTTCATGCACTACAACACCGGACCGCACCACATCCCCCTCGATAATATCATTCTCATCACCCCTAACGAGTCCATGACAAACCAGCACCTTGCCGAACTCGCCAAGAGCAGCATCCCTGCCGAGGCCTTTCAGCCCCGTGGCGGACTCTTTGCATCCTCGGTCGCACCATCCATCATCCAGGTCATCGACATCAACAAACTCACCGAGGAGAAGAAAGGCCAAGGGGTTTCTGTTGATATAGCCAGCTTTGATACCCGGAATCTCGTTTTTGTCGACGAAGGACACAAAGGGAGCGGAGGAACATCATGGATGGACTTGCGAAAGAAGATTGCCGTTGATGGATTTACCTTCGAATATAGTGCTACCTTCGGGCAGGCCGTCGCTGCCGCTGGGAAAAAAGTTGAGGAGAATAAGCTCCTCACGGAGTATGCAAAATCTATCATTTTCGATTACTCGTACCGTTACTTCTACCGTGATGGATACGGCAAAGACTATCGGCTCCTTAATGTCAAAGATGCCCGGTTCGATCAGAAGACCAAGCAGATCGTGATGCTCGCCAATCTTCTCACGTTCTACCAGCAACGACTCATTTTCGATGAAAATCCGGAGATTGCACGAGAGTATAATCTGGAACCTCCCCTCTGGATCTTTGTTGGCTCCAAGGTGAAAGGAAAGACTGGCGATTCCGATCTCCTTGAAGTTGTGAAATTTCTCTCCACCGTCCTGAAAAACGACCAGGGTTGGGCAGTGAACACCATCCAGTCAATTTATGAAGGAAAATCAGGCCTCTACGATAAAATATCCGGCCGGGATCTTTTCTCACCGACGTATCCCGAGCAGAAACTCGCATACCTCAAGGCAAAAATGCTCTCACCAGAAGAGACATACAAGGATATACTCAAGAGAGTCTTCCACGCCCAGACTTCGGCATCACTCCACCTGATTAACCTGAAAACTGCCGCCGGAGAGATCGCACTCCGATGCGGAACGGAAAAACAGTATTTTGGGGTAATTAATATCGGCGAGGATACAAGATTCATCAAACTTGTCCAAGAAAAGGAATCATCGGTCAAAACCGGTGAGGATGAACTCACTGCATCCCTCTTTAATAGTATCCGGGAAAAAAATTCCCCCGTCAATATCCTCATCGGTGCCCGAAAATTCATCGAAGGCTGGGATACCTGGCGTGTCTCCACCATGGGGCTCCTGAACATTGGAAAGAGTGAAGGAACACAGATCATCCAGCTCTTCGGGAGAGGTGTCCGGCTTAAAGGAAAAGAATTCAAACTGAAACGAAGCAGTGCAATAGAAGAAGCCCCACCAACTTATATCCATATTCTTGAAACCCTCAATATCTTTGGAATTGACGCCAACTACCTCGAACAATTCCGCGAGTACCTGATTGAAGAGGGTATCGAGGTTGATTCCTACCTTGATATTCCCCTCCCAATTCGCATCAATGACGAGTACCTCAAAGAGGGGCTCCTCATCCCTTATATCGATAAGCGTATCTTCAAGAGAGAGGAACTCTTTGCGCTTGCCATTGACAATACTATCTCTGCAGATGTCGATCTCAATCCGAAGGTAGATGTCGAAGCAAGTGGAAAAACAACCTATAGTATAGAGGCGGAAACTGAAAAACCGTCTCGTAATCTCAACATTGTATATCTTGACGCTCTCGACTGGAATCGAATTTATTTCACTCTTCTTGAAACAAAAATCCAAAAGAACTGGTATAATTTTATCTTTGACCCTAAAGACCTGAAAGAAATCATCAGAATGAAACTCTATGACCTCAAATGTCCGGAGTATTTTATTAAACCCACATCCTTTGACCAAATGCACCTTCTTGAAGATGTGACTATTGCCATTCTCAAGAAATATTTACAGAAATATTACGACAAACGGAGAAACATTTGGGTAAAGGATAATCTCCATATGAAGGTCCTGGATAAAAGTCATGGAAACTTTGACTTCACATATACTATCACTGTGAATGAAAGGGAACAGGATCTTATCGCAGCAATTGAAAAACTCATTAAAACAGATCTCGACAGTTTCTGTAAAGGATCACACAATCTTCCTTTGATTAATGCGTTTTTCAGCCGGCATCTCTACCAACCGCTGCTCGCAAAATATGGCGATCCACAAAAAATTTTCATTCAACCCCAAGGGCTTAATGAAGGCGAGATGCAACTTATCGAAGATCTCAAGAAACACCTTGAACAAGAAGCAGATTTATTCTCCGATAAAAAAGTCTTTGTCTTGAGAAACTTACCCAAGAAGGGTGTTGGATTCTTCGAAAGTGTGAATTTTTACCCGGATTTTATCATCTGGATTGTGGTACGTGATTCACTTCAGCATATCATTTTCGTGGATCCGCATAGCACTGCATTTTCAGGCTTCGAGAGTGAGAGGGAATTGCAAAAATTGACCTTCGGAAAAGAGATCAAAACCTATCAGGAACGTCTGAGGCAGAGATGCCCCGATCGGAACTTCACATTGGATTCATTCATAGTCGATGTGACTCATCGCGAAAATTTGAGTGCGGTAAAAGAAAAACAACACATCTATGGGCAGGATCCCGAAGGAAGGTATATCGGGAAAATAATTCGAGAGGTCGTCACTTCATAAAGACAACCTTTACTATATTCTATCACTATCCATTCATCATGGTTCAACGATGGCTCTGCATCTCCACCCGTGCGAATGATGAAGTCACCAGGAAAAAACGTGTCTGGGGGGTGGCAAAACGCTACCAAAATACGATTGCCCGGGTAAAGAAGGGGGATACTCTTCTTATGTATACTATGCAGGAGATTGTGAATGGTGAAGTCATCCTTTCTGCAATTACAGGAATCTATGATGCATCATCAGAGGTATACGAAGATGAATCCCCCATTTTTGTCACTCCAAAAGCCCTTGGAAGTGAAGTCTTCCCCTTTCGGATAAAAGTAAATCCTGTGAAAATACTCAAGGAGCCAATTCCATTCAAGCCACTTGTGCCAAAAATGACCTTTATCAAGAATAAAACGATGTGGTCAGGGTCGATTCGGACGGCAATGAGGGTGATTCCGGAAGAGGACTATCAGACGATAATAAAAGGATAAAATGAGTGATTCTGAAGGTATTTGGTATGAACGTGATTTGTATCATCACGTAAGAATTGCACTTCGAAGGAGATATCCAAAATCGTTAGGATGGGACATATTTCCACAATATAATGGAATAACGAGGATTTTGAAAAACCCACTTCGAACCGCAAAAGCTTTCCCTTAGCTGATCGAAGTATTGTCAATGACGTTTGAGACGTTTGGATTGAACGAGGCATATAAAAAGGAACAAAAGGCAGGAGACGATCTGTCAGAATTTGATACTTTGATCGAGTGGGATGTATTTCGTCCCCTATTCGAGGGTCTCTACCATAACAAAACCCGCAAGGGAGGCAGACTCGAGCCGTCGATCCCATCGTGATGATCACATTATTGGTACTCCAGTCGCTATACAATCTCTCCGATCCACAACTGGAACGCCAGGTAACAGACCGCATCTCTTTTTGTAAATTCATTGGATTCAATGCTGAAATACCCGATTTTTCGACAGTCTGGCTCTTTTTGGAGCGTCTTATTGAATCAGGGAAGTACGAGGGAGTCTGGAATACATTTCAAGCCCAACTCGATCTCAAAGGCCTCAAGATAACACGGGGAGTCATCCAGGATGCAACGATCATCACTGCAGATCCCGGGCCCACCTCATCAGAGGCATCACGGGGAAAAGAAGGGAAAACCCGGAGATGCAGGGAGGATACCTGGACAAAAAGAGGAGAGACACCTTATTTTGGATACAGGCTTCATGCCCTTATTGATAAAGAAAGTCATCTGATCCGACGTGCCGGGACAACCACTGCATCGGTTCATGATAGCCAGGTGGATCTCTCAATGCCGGGTGAGACAGTGTATCGGGATAAGGGGTATTTCGGAGTGAAACTCCGGGCATCAATCGACAAAACCATGAAACGAGCGGTCCGGGGCCGCTCCCTCACCATCAGGGAGAAACGCAGGAATCGCGCAATCAGCAGGGTCAGGAGAGACATTGAACGTACATTTGCTTTTATAAAGCGAACTTCCAATGGAGGTCATGTCCTGGTCACGACTGTTGAGAGAGTGCAGATCAAAAACTTAATTTTCATCATTTTGGTTCAATAGAGTCCAGTTGAGTACGCTCAAACGGCGGGGTGTCTGGTAGCGGTAGCTATCGACAAATCATAGAAAAATACACCCAATTCAAATGATTTGGTGAAATTAAGAGCAATGGCCCTGGTTTTCGGATTATGATTCGCGGCATCTTCCTGGATGTTTTGTGTTTTACCACGTTTTTCGAAATCGTCAGTCTTTGGCCCATTGGATGCCATAGATTTGAAGATAAAATCCATGGACCAAGAATGTTTTTCAATATTGAAAAATATTTAATATAGTAATATATATACAAAATTTTTAGATTATATAGATCTAATTTTTTACGAGACATAATTCAGGGAATGTGAGGCAGATGCGAGGGATTCTCATCAGGATAGGGATTGATGCTACCGCGGGCGGATTGCATGCCCCCGTCAATCCGCATACCGGCAGATTCGTCTATGTTCCCATCCCTGAAAATATCCAGATTATACACAGTGGTTATAAAAGGACCTACGATGAAATTCTCCCCGCCTTAAAGGACTTTAACATCAGTCTCCCTCATCATCTCTCCGGACGCCTGATGCACCTGGACCCGGATTTTTTTTACCTCACCTATGGCGATTGTTATCCCCGTAATATCCCTCTCCGTTCCTGTAAATCCGGTGATTTTCTTGTTTTTTTATGCAGGACTGAAATCGGTAATCCCTGGATCTCGCGAACTTATCTATGCCCTGGTCGGTTTCTTTCTTGTCGATGAAATTGTCCCCTCACTCTCCGTTCCCCCTGACAAATGGCAGGAAAATGCGCATACACGAAGGGAACCAGATGCCATGGACCTCATCGTGAGGGGATTTCCGGAGAAGTCAGGCCGGTTCACACACTGTATACCCGTTGGCGAGTATCGCAACCGTGCATACCGGGTAAAGGAGTCGATCCTCCAGGAGTGGGGTGGGCTGACCGTAAAAGACGGCTATCTCCAGCGCAGCGGGAGGTTGCCTGAGTTCAGGGAACCGGAACGTTTCCTGGACTGGTTGAGCACACGAGACCCAGTTCTTGCAAGAACTAACTTCTAGACAGTTATGATCACTTCCCGGATATATCTCTACAAGATGACCGTAGACAACGGTGGTGCACCCTGCGTGCAGAATCACCTTCTCTCGCTTGCTATCTGCAAACCTGTGATTCGAAAGACTGCCAAAACCGGCGACTGGCTCCTGGGTGTGGGGGGGAAATCCCTTCACAATCGCCTCATCTACATGGCAGAAGTGACTGAAATCATCGAATATGGCGATTATTATTCCCTCGGCGTCTACGAAGGCCGGACTGATTGCATTTACGAATTTAATAAAGAAGGAAAACTTCAGGTCAGGAGAGACGCCCGATATCATCACGATGGACTATCAATCGGTACTGATGTGGGGATACAGGATGCCATGGGCAAATATCCTTCGGCAAGGGTCCTTCTTTCGCGTAACTACCGCTATCCGGGTAAGAATGGGACAACATCTCTGTTATGTTCATACCCTGCCCTCATGGAAGTACTCGATGGCCTCACTCAAGGCCACCGTGTCAATCATTCTCCTGCTGTCCTTGCGGAATTGAATGCCCTGCAATCAGAACTCTGGGAGAAAACCCTCTATAAAAATAACGGAAAACCTTCAGATATCATTCCTTTTACAAATAGAGATAAAAGATGCATATAAGGAGAAGGAGATGCAGCTGTTTACGAAGGATACCAAGCAGAGATTGACGGCATTGCCTGCATTCCGCTGTAGATATGGCTTTACCAGGTGAACTAGCGGCCCGGCATTGTCAGGTCCCTGCAGCGACCATCCAGAACCCCGCACACCCGGCAAGCACCGCTATCAGAAGGAAGGCAAATCCTACCTTTTCTTTCATACCCTTTGACACAAGAATAACCCCCACCATCGCAGGGATGAGAAGTCCGAGAAGAAACCCTCCCAGATGGGCAAAGACCCCAACCTGCGGATTTTTCAGGTCCAGCATGATGGCCCCAATGGCGACCGAAATCACAAAGAAGACCGAAAAAAGGAGGACAAATGGAGAAAGCGGGTGCGTTGACCGCGTGCGGAGGATACCCGAATAAAGCCAGAACAGCATCATGAAAAACAACAGCCCCAGCAGCGCGAAGTTGAACCCAGAGAATCCCGATACATACGTTTTCTGGTAAATCCTTCCGGTCCAGATGGAAATCCCCGATATTGCAAACGGCAACCCGATGAGGAAGACGAGAAAGATCGCCGGGAAGAAATGCTTTGGCAGGGGGCACCCGGATGCGGGGAGAATGATGAACCCGGCGATAAAGACCAGCACAATGAGGAGGATGAATGCCTGGATGTTCTCAGTCATGTGCGAGATTGACAGCGGGTTGTGCATGAAGTGGTTGAAGAACATGGATGAGAGGTTAGGGGAATTGACATTGAGGTAGAGGCTCTGCAGGGTGAATTCCTGCGGAATGACGAGGGTGAGAATGGCGGTCTGGAATGCGATGAGAGCGAGGTAGATGGCGAGGGTGAACGCGATGAATTCGAGGTAGAGCCGGGTTGGGAGGGATTTTACATATTCGAGGTATTGAGCGAGATTCCCCATACTACACCAACTTTTTTAGAGACAGATGTTCATTGAAATGCTTACTATTTTTTTTTCTTGTTGGCATCTCATAAACAATTACAAAGAACCTGTACAAAATTCTTTTAAGGTTTGAATGCTTTTTCCAAAGGAGGAATAATATGGGTTACGAAAGTTCGTTGCACCTGATTGATATTAAAATCAGGGAGGAATCGCTTCAAATCGTGAACGATGCACTCGCAAGACAGGAAATTCCTGTTTTAAAAAATATTGAATCCTTTCTCAAGCGTGCGGTTATTGATAGTTCCGGTTTTCTTTGTTTTAAAGCGAGTGAAAACGGTTATGATCCCTACGTTCCTGATGAGGAAGGAACCGTTTGCGCTCAATATGGGAAATGGTATGAGGTTGAAGAGATTGCATCATGGCTGAAACTACATTCAAAAAAGGGTGGCCGTATTATCCTGCATAGTGTTGAGGGTGATGGAGCGGCCTGGGGATGGGAGTTCGACGGCAAAGGGAAAATGAGGGAGCTGCAACTCCGCGCAGTTGGAAAATGGGTGTAAAATCCTTTTTGAAATAATCTACCCCTACTCCCTCGCCATCCGTGATTTTTCCTTATCAGCCTCTCACCCTAACGCACCCCTTGTACATGCCGGCCGCTCCAGTTTCGGATCGGAGAGTCCGTAGAGGGACTGGAGCACGAGCATTCTCGTCTTGAAAATGAGAACCATATTGGACCGTCCACCCTGGCCTGGCCCCGGTCATTGGTGTAAAGCCGCCCGATGACCGCCCAGAGGGGCTCCCAGTCGATGGGGGATTCGAGTTCAAAGAGATTACCCCAAGTTTCTAGATCCGTTTGTACTTCTTGTTTAGAGCAAAATCGGTGAGGGTGTCCATCACTCACATATCCGTCGTGTTCCGGTAAAGATCTCGTGGTTGAGGGGGTGGTTATTCGAAATCCTCGATCGAGATTAAGCGCTCGTTACCACCTGTGCACGAGCTCAGGTGTAAAGGCTCTTCTGCTGTTTCTCGTCTCATCTCCAGCAGCTTCGGGCCATGCACAGGTCCTCCTCCGGGCGAAAGTTTCCGGGGAGAGAGGGAAAAGGACTAAAAATCCAAAAAATTTAGGGGAGATTAAAGAGAACAAGTGAGAAATTCAG
>Ga0067045_1029649_pt1 | contig 19183 bp, 19 predicted proteins | sample TerdegcTABiofilm_FD_59184 | JGI IMG/M metagenome (GOLD analysis project Ga0067045, IMG submission 59184) | Combined Assembly of (Gp0054472, Gp0054536) Wastewater bioreactor microbial communities from Singapore -Terephthalate degrading... | reverse complement strand
GCCAGCCGCCGGTACAACGTGATATAGGGCGCGTATTCGGGGGTGGGGGCGAGTTCCGTGGCGATGAAGGTGAAGGCCGTCCGCATCTGGGAACGGACCCGGTCCAGATTCTTTTCCCTGCGCCGCCAGGCCTGATCCGCGATCAGGGCCTCGGCCCGGGCCGTGATCTGTCGGGCCCGCACGCTCGCCGAATGCCGCGCCAGGACCTTTTTTTGGCCCGCCGCTCCGATCTCCCGGCAGCGGTCCGGGTCGGAAAGCGCCTGCCCGGCGATGGCCGCGGCCCGGGCCGCGTCGCCCCGGGGATAGGGCGGCAGGATGTCCTCACCGGGAACGAACAGGTCGGCGAGCCCGTCCGTGCCCGCCTCGGTGAGCAGGGCCGCGCCGCATCCGGCCGCCTCGAAGACCCGGAAGTTGCACTCCAGATCGGCCGACTGGTTCAGGACGATCCGGCTGCGGGAGAAGACGTCCACGAACGGGCCGGTGTAGGTGAAAAGCGGCTGGAGCTTCTTGAAGCGTTCGAGAAAGGGCCGCCGGTCCGGATTGTTCCTGTGCCCGAGATTGCCCACGAACGATACCGGGATGTCCCGCTCGGCCGGCGCGGAGGCGGGCAGCCTCTTTGCGTCGAAGTACAGGGGCAGCCATTCGTAGAGCGCCGATCCGCCCTCGGCCCGGAAGATGTCCAGATAGGATTTCTGCGAGCACAGAAGGCCGTCGAAGACCCAGCTGTACGGGTAGTGCCACATCTGGCAGTATTGGTCGATGGAATAGCCCATGGTCACGCAGGCAAGGGCCTCGAATCCGAAAATGGCCGGCAGGCTGCTCGCGTCGTCGCACCACAGGACCAGGTCCGGCGTGAACCCCCTGGAGGCCAGGATGTCCCGCAGGCCCCGCTCGAAGACCGGATGGGTCAGGCCCACGTCGTAGTTCCCGAAGACCCTGTGACCCACGGTCAGCACGTTGTGCCCCAGGGCCGCAAGCTCGGGGACCAGGAAACGTCCTTCCAGGACCAGGATGTTCATGTCCCGCGTGTTCCTCTGGGGGGCGTCGAGAGATGTTTATGGAACTTATGCGGCCAGGCGCCACAAAATCCGTGAGAGCCGCTCCACCAACTCCGCCGCGTCGTCCATGGTCGTGGACCGGCCCCAGGACAGCCGGATGGTCCCCTCGGCGAATTCCCGGGACGCGCCCATGGCCGTGAGCACGTGGGAGACGGTGGTGTCCGCCCCGTGGCAGGCCGCCCCGGCCCCGCAGCCGATCTCCTCGGCCACGCATTCGGAGAGGATGTCCGCCGCCCGGTAGCCGGCAAAGCCCACGAACAGGGTGTTCGGCAGCCGCTCGACCCCCTGTCCGTGGATGCACATGGCGATCCCCAGTCCGGCGAGCCCGGCCTCGACGGCCGCGCCGATCTCCCGCTGCCGCGCCTCTTCCTCGGCCACGTCCTCCAGGGCCATGGCGCAGGCCTCCCCGAGTCCCACGATCAGGGCCACGTTCTCCGTGCCCGAACGCCGGCCGCCCTCCTGGCCGCCGCCCAGAAGATACGGCGGCAGGTCCATGCCCTGGCGCACGAAAAGCGCGCCCACCCCTTTCGGGGCGTAGAGCTTGTGTCCGGCCACGGTCAGATAGTCCGCGCCAAGCGCCGCCACGTCCACCGGAATCTTGCCCACGGCCTGGGCCGCGTCCACGTGCATGGCCGCGCCCACGGCGTGGGCCAGTTTCGCGATCTCGGCCACGGGCTGGATGACCCCGGTCTCGTTTTGGGCCAGCATCACGCTGACAAGCCTGGTCTGGGGCAGGATGCGCCGCGCGGCGGTGGCCGGGTCCACGCGGCCGTCGGGACCCACGTCCATGAGGCTGACCTCGACGCCCGAGACGGCCAGGGCCTTTGCCGGGGCCAGGACCGAGGGATGTTCGACGGCGGAGACGGCCAGATGGCCCATGCGGTCCTGGAAATGGCCGAAGAGCACGGTGTTGTTGCTTTCCGTGGCGCACCCCGTGAACACGATCTCCCCGGGCCTGGCCCCGATCAGCGCGGCGGTCTTTTCCCTGGCCTCGTCCACGGCGTTCCTGGCCCTAAGCCCCCAGATGTGGGCGCTGCCGGGATTGCCGAAATGCTCCTCGAGATACGGCCGCATGGCCGCGAGGACCCGTGGGGCGATCGGCGTGGTGGCGTTGTGGTCGAAATACAACGGTCGCATGGCGGCTCCTTTACAGGCGGAAGGAAACGACTTATACATTCACTGTGCGTAACCGGAAGACATGCGCCCCGGCCGCGCGACCCTAATGGAAGAAGACCCTTTTTACCAGCCCGCATCTGCCCCGTCGCGTCCCGTGTTTCCTGAAAACCCCGGCGTCCGGCTTTCTTGCCGCGTTCCCTTTCCATGCTGACCCTGATCATCGCCGTCAGCCTGGCCGTCGTGGTTTCCGCCTTCTGCTCCATGAGCGAGGCCATGCTCTATTCCGTGCCCTGGAGCGTCATCGAACGACTGCGCAAGGAAGGACGCAAGGCCGGCGAGCTCCTGTATTACCTGCGGTCCAACGTGGAAAAGCCCATCACCGCCATCCTGACCTTGAACACCGTGGCCAACACGGCCGGGGCCGCCGTGGCCGGCGCGGCCGCCGCCGCCGTGTTCGGGCCGGACCAGTTGTGGGTGTTCACCGTCGGATTCACCCTGCTCATCCTGGCCGTGGGCGAGATCATCCCCAAGACCGTGGGCGTGGCCTACAACCGGCGGCTGGCCCTGTATCTGGCCCTGCCCATCCAGGTCATGATCGCGGCCCTGACCCCGCTTATCTGGGTGGGCGGGCTCATGGCCAGGATGGTGCGGCCCAGGCGCAAGGGGCCGGTGTCCACGGAGGAGGACCTGCGGGCCGTGGTCAGCTTGACCCGCAAGGAAGGCGTGATTAAGCCTTACGAGGAACTGTCCATCAAGAACATCCTGTCGCTCGACGACAAGACCGTGCGCGACATCATGACCCCGCGCACCGTGGTCTTCTCCCTGCCCGCCGGGATGACCACGGCCCAGGCCAAGGGGGGCAAGGCCGTGTGGCCGCACAGCCGGATACCGGTCCACGACGACGACGATCCGGAAAACGTGGTCGGCATCGTGTACCGCCGCCAGGTCCTGGAGGCCCTGGCCAACGACCAGGACGACCTGACCATGGCCGCGCTTATGAAGCCGGTGCGCTTCGTCCTGGAGACCATGACCCTGGACAAGCTGCTGGTGAAGTTTCTGGAATCGCGCACCCATCTTTTCGTGGTCCTCGACGAATACGGCGGGGTCAGCGGCGTGGTCAGCCTGGAGGATGTTCTGGAAGAGATTTTGGGCAAGGAAATCGTTGACGAAACCGATCAGGTGGCTGATATGAGGGAACTTGCCCGGACGCGCCGCAACGAGCTGCTTTCGAAGATCTCCGTGGCCTCCGAACCCGAGGAACCCTCAGGCCGATCATGAGCGCGACCATGCGAAAAAACGGCTCCAAAGGCATCTATGCGGCCGCCCTGGTCCTTTTTCTGGGAGGCCTGGGCTATCTCGTGTTCTCGGGTTTAAGCGAGAACAGCTCCTACTTCCTGAACGTCTCCGAGGCCATGGCCATGGAGCCGGGCAGGCTTTCCAAGGTGCGGCTTTTCGGGACCGTGGCCGCGGAGGGCCTGGAGTCGCCCCGGGGGGGGCTCGGCGTCACGTTCAAGCTCGAGGACAAGGACAACAGCGCCAAGACCTTGTGGGTGGATTACCGGGGCGCGGTGCCGGACACCTTCAAGCCCGGGGCCGAGGTCATCGTCGAGGGCGGATTCGATACGGCCCGGGGCGTTTTCGGGGCCAACACGCTCATGACCAAGTGTCCGTCCAAATACGAGAAGCAGAACCGGGAAAAGACGGGCTAGGCCTTCGGTTCCGGAGTCCGCGGCAAGCGTTTTCGTCCGAAAAACGGGGCGTGTGCGGGAGAAAAACCACACGCCCCGTCTTTGTAACCGCCCACGGGGGCCCCGCGTCCGACCGGGCCGCGTCCGGGCCCCGGCGTCCCGCCGCAAAGGAGTTTGCATGCATTCCCTGGCCTATTGGGCCCTTCTGGCGTCCCTTCTGATGTCCCTGTTCGCCGCGGCCGTGGCGGCCATGAAGACCTGGCGCGGCGACACGACCGGTGTGGCCTGGTACGAACGCGCCCAGATCGGCGTTTTCGTCCTGACCACGGTGGCCTCGGCCGTGCTCGTCACGGCCCTGTGGAACCGGGATTTCTCCTTCCAGTACGTGGTCGAGTACACGGATACCTTCCTGCCCCTGTTCTACGCCGTGACCGCCTTCTGGGCCGGGCAGGCCGGGTCCTTGCTTTTCTGGATGTTCACCTTGGCCCTGTGGGGCGCGCTTTTCGCCAAGACCCCGTCCTACCGGGCCCTCTCACCGGACACCCGGCGGTATTTCTGGCTTTTCTTCCTCGGCGTGGAGGCCTTCTTCCTCCTGCTTCTGACCGGGCCGAGCACTCCCTTCATGGAGCTCGCGCCCGCGCCCCGGGAAGGTCACGGCCTGAACCCGCTTCTGCGCAATCCGGGCATGATCTTCCATCCGCCCCTGCTTTTTCTGGGCTACGCCGGGTTCACCGTGCCCTGCTGTCTGGCCCTGGCCGCGTTTCTGACCGGCGAACGGGTCTCCTGGCTCAGGGTCGCGCGCAACACCATCCTTCTGGCCTGGGTGTTTCTGACCGCCGGCATCGTCCTTGGCGGCTGGTGGTCCTACATGGAACTGGGCTGGGGCGGCTACTGGGCCTGGGACCCGGTGGAAAACGCCTCGCTCATTCCCTGGCTCATGGGCACGGCCTTCATCCATACCGCCGTGGTGGAAAGGCGGCGGGGCGGGCTCGAGAGAACCAACGTCCTTCTGGTCAGCCTGACCTTTCTGTCCAGCATCTTCGCCACCTACCTGGTGCGAAGCGGGGTGGTCGAGTCCCTGCACGCCTTCGGCGAGGGCGGCGTGAGTCGGCCCCTTCTGGTGTTCATCCTCTTCGGACTGGCCCTGACCGTGGTCGCCCTGCGCCTGGGAGGCCGGCCGGACCGGGAACCGAAGCCCCTGCCGGGCCTTGTGAGCCTGCCCGGGTTTTTGGTCGTCCTGGCCTGGCTGTTCACGGCCCTGTCCCTGGTGGTCATCCTGGGCACCATGTGGCCGGTCATAAGCACGCTGTGGAGCGACAACCCCGTGGGCCTGGATCCCGGGTTCTACAACCGGGCCTGCAACCCCCTGTTCGCCGTGGCGGCCCTGCTTTTGATCTTCTGTCCCTGGCTGGCCTGGAGGGGAGGCGTGCGGGATCGTGCCGCGGCCCTTTCGCTGGGAGTCCTTTCCCTGGCCTCGGGCGTGGCCCTGTATTTTTCGGGCATGACCAATCCCGTGGCCCTGGCCGCCGCCGTGGGGGCCATCGGAGCCCTGGCCGGGATCCTGCTTCTTTTTGTCCGCGACAGGGGCGCCCGCAGCGTCGCGGGCGGGCTGGCGGGGTATCTGATCCACGCCGGCACGGGGCTTTTGTTTCTGGGGGTGGCCGTGTCCGGCCCGTACCAGAGCTCCAAGGAGGCCATCCTGGCCTCGGGCACGGATATGAAGGTGGCCGGCTACCGGCTGGTCTATCGGGACATGACCATCACCGAGAACGAGGCCATGAGCGTGGCCCAGGCGGTTCTGGATGTGGAGAAGGACGGCCGCAAGGTGTCCGAACTGACCCCGGAGCGCCGGGTCTATCGCGGGTTCGACCAGCCGTTTGCCGAGGTGTCCACGGTGTTTTCCCTGGGCGACGAGCTGTACGCCGTGCTTTTGAGCTTCACCGACGAGAAGGCCGTGAGCATCAAGGTCAGCGTCAATCCCCTGGTCAACTGGATCTGGATCGGCGGCACGATTATGAGCCTGGCCGGCCTCGTGGGCCTGTCCCGGTTCCGGGCGGGCCGCGGCGGGGCGGAGGCCTAGGGCCGTGGAAGGCGCGCGGGCCGAAGCGGCTCCGGGGACGGGTCCGGCCGTGCTCGTGCGTCTGCGTGGGGTGGGCAAGCGCTATGGGGAGCGGATGGTCTTGCGCGGCATCGATGTCGAGGTCCTGTCCGGAAACATCCTGCTCGTCGTCGGCCGCAACGGCGCGGGCAAATCCACGCTTTTGCGCATCATGGCCGGGCTGGCCAGGCCGGAATCCGGCGCGGTCGAGCATCTTGCCGACGCCGGCCGGATGGCCTTTCTGGGGCATCGGCCCTTTCTCTATCCCAAGTTGTCGGCCGACGAGAACCTGGCCTTCTGGGGCCGGATGCACGGCCGCGATCTGGACCGCAAGGCCCGGCTGGGGCTCCTTTCCCGGGTGGGCCTGGCCGACTTCGCGGACGAACCGGCCGGGGTCTTCTCCCGGGGCATGACCCAGCGCCTGGACCTGGCCCGGGTCTTTTCCCAGTCCCCGCGCCTGTTTTTTCTGGACGAGCCGGCCTCGGGCCTGGACGCGGCCTCGGCCGCGCTGTTGCGCCGGGAAATGCGCCAGGCCCGGGACGACGGGGCCGGGGTGGTCATGGTCAGCCACGACGTGGCCGGGGACCTGCCCCTGGCCGACCGGGTCCTGCACCTGGAGGCCGCCCGGGCGGCCTTTTGCGGCCGGGCCGCCGACTTCGACCCCGGGACCCTGACAGGGGGCCGGGCATGCTGAGGCCCGCCCTGGCCGTGGCCGGCAAGGATTTGCGGCTGTCCCTCAAGGGCGCCCAGGGGCCGGCCCAGACAGTGCTTCTGGGCCTGCTTCTGATCTTCATCTTCAGCCTGTCCCGCGATCCGGGCGAGCTTTTTCCGCCCCTGTCCGCGGCGGCTGTGTTCTGGCTGGCCACGGCCTTCGGGCAGGTCCTGGTGTTCAATTCCCTGTACGCCCTGGAGGAGGGCGGCTGCCGGGACGGGCTGCTCCTGTCGCCGGCCCCGGTTCAGGCCGTATGGCTCGGCAAGGCCCTGGCCGGGCTGGCCCTGCTTCTCGGCTGCCAGATGGTGTTCGCCCCGGCCGTGGTGGCCTTTCTGGGCCAGCGGCCGGCCGGGTCCCTGGCGGCCGGGCTGGCCTTCATCCTGGCCGCGGACTGGGGCATCGTCGCCCTGGGCTCGCTTCTGGGGTCCATCTCGGCCGGCCGGGGGGCCCGCGAGTCCCTGCTCACGGTGGTCCTTTTTCCGCTTCTGACCCCGCTGCTTCTGGCCGCCATCCGCCTGACCGAGGGGGTATTGTCCGGCGAGGCCGGGGACGTCCGGACCTGGCTGGGAATGGCCCTGGCCTTCGACGCGGTGTTTACGGCCGCCTCGCTGGCCCTTTTTCCGTCGTTGTACAGCGGCGAGGAGTAGGGTCCGGACGCCCGGGCCAGGCCGGGGAAGAAGCGGCATAGTACCCCTCCCGGGTTGTTTTTTCCGGCCGTACAGGATACCCATGCCCATGTCCGCGCATGTTCCCGTGCCACGCCAACGTTCCGTATTGGAAGTGATCCACCCATGATGGCCGTCTTGAGCGTTCTCACCGTCCTGGCCTTTGTCGCCGCCCAGGCCCTGATCTGGTTCTACGCCCCGTTGGAGGCCGCCATGGGCGTGGTCCAGAAGATTTTTTACATGCACATGCCCATGGCCGGATGGTCCATGGTCGCCTTTGCCGTGGTCTTCGCGGCGTCCATCCTCTACCTGCTGCGCCGGGACCCCAAATGGGACCGCCTGGCCGGGGCCGCGGCCGAGATCGGCGTCCTTTTCAGCGGCCTGGCCCTGGTGACCGGCATGATGTGGGCCCGGCCCATCTGGAACGTGTGGTGGACCTGGGACCCGAGACTGACCACCACCCTGGTCATGTGGTTCGTCTACGCCGCCTATCTGGTGCTGCGGGCCTCGGACATGGGGCCCGAACGCAGGCGGCTGGTGTGCGCCGTGCTCGGCGTGGCGGCCTTTTTGGACGTGCCTTTGGTCTTTGTTTCGGCCAGATACTGGCGCAGCATCCATCCGGCGGTCCTGGGCGCCCAGGGCGGCGGCCTGGAGCCGGAGATGCTGGCCACGCTTGGAGCCGGTCTGGTGGCCTTCGGCCTGCTGTTCACGCTCCTGATGCGCCTGCGCGCGACCCAGATGGCCCTGGCGGCCCGGGCCGCGGCCCGGGCCGTGGAGACTTCTTCCTGAAAAACGGACGGATGCATGGAAAAGGAAACCTATCTCTTCGTGGCCAACGCCCTGGTGTGGATCGGGGTGGGCGGCTACCTGATGATCCTGGCCCGGGCTCAGGCCCGGCTGAAAAAACGTCTGGAACGTCTGGAGGCGCCTCGTGACCTCGATGTCTGACATGTCCCCGCAGGACCGGACCGCCCTGGCCGGGAAATACACGGCGGCGCTTGTGGGGCTTGGGCTTTTGGCCGTTTTTCTGGGGTCATTCCTGTTCCGGATCGAGAATCCCTCCCGGGTGGTGCGCGCCGACGCCCCCTCCATGCCCCAGGGCATGGCCGAGGGCGGTCCCATGAAGGAGATCATGGAGCTCATGCAGCGCCAGAAGGACGAGCCGGACAACCCGGCCGTGCAACTGGATCTGGCCGAGCGGTTCCTGATGATGGGGGCCTTCGACCGGGCGCTGATCTTTCTGGAGAAGGCCGAAAAGCTCGATCCCGGCAATCCCCGGGTGCTCAACGACAAGGGCATCGCCCTGTACAACACCGGCCGGACCGAGGAGGCCAAGGGGGCCTTCGAGACCATCCTGGCCCAAAACCCCGACGACTACCGGGCCAGGTTCAATCTGGGCCTTATCTACGGGCATGGCCTTGGAGACACGGCCAAGGCCGCCGAGCACCTCAAGGCCGTCGTGGACTCGCCGGCGACCGACGAACGCACCCGGAAACAGGCCGGTCTGGAACTCGAGAAAATGGTTTCGGCCGGGGAAAAGCCCGGCCAATGACGGCGTGCGGTGGGCCGGGACCCGCGGCGACATTGCTTTTTGTGACGTTTTGGTGAATTCTTCCATCCCGATGGAGTCCCGCGTCCGCCGGACGTCCGGATGAATTCGTCTGTTTCGTCCCTGGGACGACGCACCATACCAACCCGTTATGCCAAGGAGGACGTCATGCTCGGCAAAGGTCTGAAACTTCTGGGAACAGCCTGCCTGATGGGGCTTCTTCTGGCCGCGGTTCCGGCTGCGGCCGGGGACGTGATCAAGATCGCCGTGCCCTCGCCCTACACCGGCAGCGCCGCCGGGTTCGGCGAGAACGTCAAGGCCGGCGTGACCCTCAAGGTGGAGGAGATCAACGCCGCCGGCGGCATAAACGGCAAGAAGGTCGAGGCCGTGTACCTGGACGAGCAGTGCGAGCCCCGCGAGGCGGCCACCGTGTCCACCAAGATCGCCAACGACAAGGACATCGTGGGCATCGTCGGGCATCTGTGCTCCTCGGCCCATCTGGCCGCCCTGCCCACCTACGTGCGCGAGGGCATCGCCGCCATCTCCCCCACGGCCACCAACGTGACCATCACCACCAAGAACAAGGATGCGGGGGGCAAGGTCTGGTCCTTCCGCAACGTCTACCGCGACGACTTCCAGGGCAAGTTCCTGGCCGACTACGTCCAGAAGGTCATGGGGCTTTCGAAGGTCGCCGTGTTCTACGAGAACAACGACTACGGCATCGGCCTCAAGGACGCCTTCGTGTCCGAGGCCAAAAAGATCGGCCTGACCATCGTGGGAGAGGAGGCCTACATGAAGGGCGCCCAGGACTTCACCCCCCAACTGACCAAGATGAAGGGCGGCGCTCCCGAGGCCCTTTTCATCGCCGGCTACTATCCCGAAGGCGCGCTCATCGTGGACCAGGCCAAGAAGATCGGCCTGGACGTGCCCAAGTTCGGGGCCGACGGTTTCGACAACGCCGACTACATCAAGCTGGCCGGCGACGCCGCCGACGGCCTGTACCTGACCGCCCCGTTTCTGGCCGAGACCGCCGGTCCAGACGCCAAGAAATTCGTCGACACCTTCAAGACCCGTTTCGGACGGGATGTTGACTGGATGAGCGCCAACGCGTACGACGCCGCCGGAATGCTGGCCGACGCCATCGCCAAGGTCGGCGCGGACCGGGCCAAGATCCGCGACTACCTGGCCGGCGTCAACACTGCGGACAAGGGCTACAAGGGCGTCACCGGCGTCAACTACTTCGACGAGAACGGCGACTGCCTCAAACCCGCCTTCGTGAAGACGGTCAAGAACAACGCCTTCGGCCCGGCCCCCAAGCAGATGGACTAGGGCGGAAACGGACTTCCGGAAACGAAACAGGCTGGACACCCTCCAGCCTGTTTCGTTACCAAGGCGGCCACGCAAACGGCGAGACGTCGCCGAACCTCGAACGGATGCGTCCTCACCGGACGCGCGCAAGCGGCGGGAGTCGGCCTTGCTCGAACAACAACTGGTCAACGGCTTCACCCTGGGGCTCATCTACGCGCTGATCGCCGTGGGCTACACCATGGTCTACGGGGTCATCGAACTGATCAATTTCGCCCACGGCGAAGTGTACATGTTCGGCGCGTTTCTGTGCATGATGTTTTTGACCGTCTTCGGCGCGCCCCTGATCGTGGCCGTGCTTCTGTCCATGGGCTGCTGCGCGGTCATGGGCGTTCTTCTCGACGTGGTGGCCTACCGCCCCCTGCGAAACGCCCCCCGCCTGGCCGCCCTGATCACGGCCATCGGCATGTCCATCTTTCTCCAGAACCTGGCCATGATCATCTGGGGCAGCCGGCCGCTGCCCTTCGTCAAGCAGGCCCTGCCCGCCTTTTTCAAGGATACGGCCCTGTCGTTCGGGGACGTGAACGTCTCCTGGATGCAGATGACCATCTACATCGCGGCCGTGGCCATGATGATCTCGCTCAACCTGGTCATCACCAGGACCAGGATCGGCACGGCCATGCGCGCCCTGGCCCAGAACCGGGTCTGCGCCTCGCTTATGGGCATAAACGTCAACCGGGTGATCTCGTTCACCTTCGCCCTGGGCTCGGGCCTTGGGGCCATGGCCGGGATCATGGTGTCCATGTTCTACAACACCATGTATCCGACCATGGGCTACAACGCCGGAGTCAAGGCCTTCGCCGCCGCGGTCCTGGGCGGCATCGGCTCGGTCCCCGGGGCCATGTTCGGGGGCGTGGTCCTGGGCATCGCCGAGACCCTGGGCGCCGGGTACGTGTCCTCCCCCTACCGCGACGGCGTGGCCTACGCGGTCATGATCCTGGTCATCATTCTGCGCCCCTCGGGACTCCTCGGGCGGGCCGTGACGGAAAAGGCCTGATCCGGACGATCCGGATCCTCTTTTCAACCCCGAACCCCGGTTTGCGGACATGCGCGGCGTCACGGCACTTCTCGGCCCCCTGAAATACCTGCTCCTGGCGGCGGCCCTTCTCTATCCCCTGACCCCGGCCAGCGACGTCTACGTCCTGCACGTGGTGGTCCTGGTCATGGTCTACATGGTCCTGGCCATGGGGCTTAACATCCTGCCAGGGTTCTGCGGCCTTCTGGACCTCGGGTACGTGGGCTTCTACGGCATCGGGGCCTACACCGCCGGCCTCCTGACGCTCAACTACGATCTGTCCTTCTGGGTCATCGTGCCCCTGGCGGTCGTAAACGGGGCCTTGTGGGGCGTGATCCTGGGCGCGCCCACCCTGCGCCTGGTGGGCGACTATTTCGCCATCGTGACCTTCGGGTTCTCGGAACTGGTGGTCCTTTTTTTGACCAACGAGATATGGCTCACCCGCGGTCCCCTGGGCCTTCCCGGCATCGCCCCGGTGTCCCTTGACGTCTCCTGGCTGTCGCGGCTTTTCAACCCCGAATGGGATTGGAAATATACCTTCTCGGGGGAGATTCCCTACTACTACCTGGGCATGGTCATGGTCTTCGCGGTCTACGTGGTCATGCGCCGGGTGGAGGATTCCCGGCTGGGCCGGGCCTGGCTGGCCATCCGCGAGGACCCCATGGCTGCGGCCTCCACGGGCGTGAACCTGTTCGCCTACAAGGTCATCGCCTTTGCCGTGTCCACGGGCATCGGGGCCCTGGCCGGAGCCTTTTTCGCCAGATGGACCATGTTTCTGTCCCCGGACATGTTCAAGTTCTGGGAATCCTTCCTGGTTTTGTGCATGGTGGTCCTTGGGGGCCTGGGCAACATCAACGGCGCGCTCATCGGCTCGGCCGTGCTCATCTCCCTGGGCGAGATCCTGCGGGTGGCCCTGCCCCGGCTCGGCCTTCCGGCCGAGACCCGCTTTCTGGTGTACGGACTGATCATGGTGCTGATCATGCGCTTCCGGCCGGGCGGGTTTTTCACCGCCGTGTCCGAGTCCACCATGAAAAGTCCCCTGATCATGGACCTGCGCCGCAGGCTCGCGGCGCGAAAGACCGGATAGGGCGACATGGAAGCGATTTTGCGCGTGGACGGGGTCAGCAAGCGGTTCGGGGGCCTCATGGCCTTAAGCGACGTCTCCTTCGACGTGGCCCGGGGCCGGATCCTCGGACTTATCGGCCCCAACGGCGCGGGCAAGACCACCATGTTCAACTGCGTGGCCGGGCTCTACCGCCCCACGGAAGGCTCCATCGTGTTTCGTCCCGAGGGCCGCGACCGGCAGGTGCAGGGCCTTAAGCCCGAGAAGATGACCGCCCTTGGCGTGGCCCGGACCTTCCAGAACATCCGGCTCTTTTCGTCGCTCACGGTCCTGGACAACGTGCGCATCGGCCGCCACTGCCGCACGTCCGCCAATTTTTTCGGCGCGGTCCTGCGCACCCCCTCCCAGCGCGCCGAGGAACGCCGGATCATCGACGACGCCATGACCTGGCTCGATTTCGTGGGCTTGGGGCCGGCCGCCCTGGCCTCGGCCGCGAGCCTGTCCTATGGCGACCAGCGTCGCCTGGAGATCGCCCGAGCCCTGGCCACGGACCCCAGGCTTCTCCTGCTCGACGAGCCGGCCGCGGGCATGAACCCCAAGGAAACCGAATCCCTGGTGGACCTCATCCACGCCATCCTGGAAAAGGACGTGACCGTGATCCTGATCGAGCACGACATGAAGCTGGTCATGCGCATCTGCGAGCATCTGGTGGTCCTGGACCACGGGGTCAAGATCGCCGAGGGCCCGCCCGAGGCCATCCGCCAGAACCCCGAGGTCATCGAGGCCTACCTCGGAAAGGGCGCGGCAAATGCTTGAACTGAGTGGTATCCATACCTATTACGGCAATATCCATGCCTTAAAGGGCGTCAGCCTGCGGGTGGAGAAGGGCGAGATCGTCTGCCTGATCGGGGCCAACGGCGCGGGCAAGACCACCACGCTGATGAGCATAAGCGGCGTCACCCCGCCCAGGCAGGGGTCCGTGACCTTCGAAGGCCGGGACATCACCCGCTTTTCCACGGAAAGGATCGTGTCCAGGGGCATCACCCAGGTGCCCGAGGGGCGCATGATCTTCCCCCGCCTGACCGTGCGCGAGAACCTGCTCATGGGGGCCTACCTGCGCAAGGACAAGGAGGGCGTCAAGGCCGGCGAGGAACGGGCCTACGAGCTTTTCCCCGTGCTTCGGGAGCGCCGTTCCCAACTGGGAGGCACCCTGTCCGGGGGCGAGCAGCAGATGCTTGCCATCGGCCGCGCGCTCATGGCACAACCCGCCTTGCTGCTTCTCGACGAGCCGTCCCTGGGCCTTGCGCCCATGGTCGTGGAGAACATTTTCGAGATCATCAAACAGATCAACGCCGAGGGCACCACGGTCATGCTGGTGGAGCAGAACGCCCAGATGGCCCTGCATATCTCCCACCGGGGATACGTCCTGGAAACGGGCGCGGTGACCCTGGAAGGCCCTTCGGCCGAGCTTCTGGCCGATCCCAAGGTGCGCTCGGCCTATCTCGGATTGGACTAGGGGCGAAACGCCCGCAAATGGCATTTCAGCGTGACGAGGAGTTTCATGGACAAGATTTCCGGACGGGGCCTGACCTTCGACGATGTGCTGCTTTTGCCGGATTATTCCGAGGTGCTGCCCGACGCGGTGGACGTGGGCTCATGGCTTACGCCCGATATCAGGCTCAATATCCCGCTTCTGAGCGCGGCCATGGACACCGTCACCGAGTCGCGCATGGCCATCTCCCTGGCCCGAAGCGGCGGGGTGGGGGTCATCCACAAGAACATGCCCGTGGAACGCCAGAAGATCGAGGTGGAGAAGGTCAAGAAGTCCGAATCCGGGATGATCATCTCCCCCATCACCGTGCCCCCGGAGATGACCGTGGAGCAGGCGCTTCTGGTCATGTCCGAATACAGCATCTCCGGACTTCCCGTGGTCGACGGCGACCGGCTGGTGGGCATCGTCACCAACCGCGACGTGCGCTTCGTCAAGGACTCGGTGACCAAGGTCAAGGACGTGATGACCAAGGAGAATCTGGTCACCGTGCCCGTGGGCACCACCCTGGAGGAGGCCAAGCACCACCTGCACCAGAACCGCATCGAAAAGCTTCTGGTGGTGGATGAGAACAACAAGCTGCGCGGCCTTATCACCATCAAGGACATCGAGAAGATCCGCAAATACCCCAATTCCTGCAAGGACGACCTGGGCCGGCTGCGGGTGGGCGCGGCCGTGGGCGTGGGCAAGGACAGAAACGAGCGCGTCGAGGCCCTGCTCGAGGCCGGGGCGGATTTCATCGTGCTCGATTCGGCCCACGGCCACAGCAAGAACATCCTGGATTCCATCGTGGCCCTCAAGTCCGACTTCCCCTCCTGCCGGCTGGTGGCCGGCAACGTGGGCACCTACGAGGGGGCCAAGGCCCTGATCAAGGCCGGGGTGGACACGGTCAAGGTGGGCATCGGCCCAGGGTCCATCTGCACCACGCGCATCGTGGCCGGCGTGGGCGTGCCCCAGGTCACGGCCATCATGGAGGCCGTGCGGGCCTGCCGGGAGCATGGCCGCTGCCTGGTCGCCGACGGCGGGGTGAAGTTCTCCGGGGACATCGTCAAGGCCATCGCCGCCGGGGCGGACACGGTGATGATGGGCAGCCTGTTCGCCGGCACCGAGGAAAGCCCGGGCGAAACCATCCTCTACCAGGGCCGCACCTACAAGATCTACCGGGGCATGGGCTCCATCGACGCCATGCGCGACGGCAGTTCGGACCGCTATTTCCAGGAGAAATCCAAGAAGCTCGTGCCCGAGGGCATTGTCGGCCGGGTTCCCTTCAAGGGGCCGGTCACCGAAAGCATCTACCAGCTCGTGGGCGGACTGAAATCCGGCATGGGCTATTGCGGCTGCAAGGACATCGCCGAACTCCAGGCCAAGTCCCGCTTCGTGCGCATCTCCACGGCCGGACTGCGCGAAAGCCACGTCCACGACGTGATCATCACCAAGGAAGCCCCCAACTACCGGGTGGACACCTATTAACGCGGACGGTTCCCCCGCCGCCGCCAACCGCTTCAGGCAAGGCCCGCGAACGCCATGACCCATCAGGACTCGGTCGTCATCCTGGACTTCGGTTCCCAGTACACCCAGCTCATCGCCAGGCGCGTGCGCGAGGCCGGCGTCTATTCGGAGATCCATCCCTGCACCATTCCCATGGACAGGCTCAGGGAACTGGCACCTCGGGCGCTGATCCTCTCGGGCGGCCCGTCGAGCGTCATGGAGCCCGGCGCGCCGACCCTGGATCCGGCCGTCTTCGACATGGGCCTCCCGATCCTGGGCATCTGCTACGGGATGCAGCTTCTGGCCAACGTCCTGCCCGGCGGCAGGGTGGCTTCGGCCAGCGACCGGGAATACGGCCGCTCCGAATTCACCGTGGCCGCCCCCTCGCCCCTTTTCGAGGGCCTGGCCGCAAACCGGCCGCTCACGGTCTGGATGTCCCACGGCGACAGGGTGGTGTCCCCTCCGGAGGGATTCACGGTCCTGGGAAGGACCCCCGCCGTGGACGTGGCGGCCATGGCCGACCCGGCGCGGCGCATCTACGCCCTGCAGTTCCATCCCGAGGTGGCCCACACCGAGGACGGCAGCCTGGTGCTGCACAATTTCCTGTTCCGGATCGCCGGACTGGCCCCGGGCTGGTCCATGTCCTCCTTCGTGGCCACCCAGGAGGCCGTCCTGCGGGAGACGATCGGGGACAGGCACGTGGTCTGCGCCCTGTCCGGCGGGGTGGACTCCACCGTGGTCGCGGTCATGCTGCACCGGGCCATCGGCAGGCGCCTGCACTGCATCTTCGTGGACAACGGGCTGTTGCGCCTAAACGAGGGCGAGGAGGTGGTCTCCTACCTGCGGGAACACTTCGACCTGAACCTCATCCACGTCGACGCCGCCGACCACTTCCTGTCGCTCCTTTCCGGGGTCACGGACCCCGAGGAGAAGCGCAAGATCATCGGCCGGACCTTCATCGAGGTCTTCGAGCGCGAGGCGAAAAAGCTCCCGGACGTGGCCTTTCTGGCCCAGGGCACGCTGTATCCGGACGTCATCGAGTCCGTGTCCTTCAGGGGGCCCTCGGCGGTGATCAAAAGCCACCACAACGTGGGCGGGCTGCCCGAGGTCATGAATCTGTCCCTGGTCGAGCCGTTGCGCGAGCTTTTCAAGGACGAGGTGCGCAAGGTGGCCGTGGAGCTGGGGCTGCCCGACTTCATCATCTGGCGGCATCCCTTCCCCGGTCCCGGGCTGGCCATCCGGATCATCGGCGAGGTCACCCGGGAACGGCTGGACATTTTGCGCCGGGCGGACAAGATCGTGCAGGCCGAGCTTCTGGCCTCGGACTGGTACCGCAAGGTGTGGCAGGGATTCGCGGTGCTCTTGCCGCTCAAGACCGTGGGCGTCATGGGCGACGACCGCACCTATGAAAACGTGTGCGCCCTGCGCGTGGTGGACAGCATCGACGCCATGACCGCAGACTGGTCCCGCCTGCCCTCCGAGATCCTGGCCGCCATGTCCAACCGGATCATCAACGAGGTCAAAGGCATAAACAGGGTGGTGCTGGACATTTCCTCCAAACCCCCGAGCACCATCGAATGGGAATAACCCCGGGGCCGCCGCGCCCGGGACGGGAACACCTATGTTCGGCATCGGTACCACGGAACTTCTGGTCATTCTGGTAGTGGCCCTCATTGTCATCGGCCCGAGCAAGCTGCCCGACGTCATGCGCACCATCGGCAAGGGCTTGGCGGAGTTTCGCCGGGTGAGCACCGACGTCAAAAGCACCCTGGAGACCGAGGTCCGGCGGGCCGAGGAGAAACAGCGCCAGGAAGAGGCCAAAAAGGAGCTTTTTCCGGAAAGCGGGGCGGCCACGGCCGAAAAGGCCCCGGAAACGGACAAGGCCGCGGACCCGGCCCGGACCGAAGCGGCCGTCGGCCCGGCGGCCTCGGAAAAACCGACGGCGTGACCGAACGCCGCGTGGGGATGACCATGCCTGAACGCACGGCCCGCATCGAACGCAAAACCTCCGAAACCGACGTCACCGTGTCCCTGCGTCTGGACGGTTCCGGACAGACCAGGTGCGACACCGGCTATCCCTTTGCCGACCACATGCTGACCCTTTTCGGGTTCTGGGCCGGGTTCGATCTGGATGTCGCCTGTCGGGGGGACCGGGAGGTGGACGTCCACCACAGCCTGGAGGACGTGGGGCTGGCCCTGGGGCAGGCCCTGCTCGATGCGGCCGGGGACCGGGCGGGCATCGAGCGGGTCGGGTTCGCCAGGGTGCCCATGGACGAGGCCCTGTGCGAGGTCACGGTGGACCTTTCGGGCCGGCCGTATTTGGTGTATCGGGAAGACGCGTTGCCCGCCGTGGTGGCCGGCGAGGAAAAGGACGTCTGGCGGGAGTTTTTCAAGTCCCTGGCCTTTTGCGCAAAGATGAATCTGCACGTGGGGATGCTGTATGGCCGAAACGGCCATCACCTCCTCGAAGCCGCCTTCAAGGCGTTGGGACTGGCCCTGCGCCGGGCGTTGGCCGTCGGACGCACCGGCGTGGTGAGCACCAAAGGGAGCCTTGACCGATGAACACGTCTCCTCTGAAACAGCTTGTCGTGGCCGCCGCCGTGGCGCTTCTGGTCTTTTCCCTGGGGTGCAAGCGAAAGGCCCCGCAATCGGCCGCCGCGCCCAAGGATTTCGTGGTCGCCGTGGCCCCCTTTTCCAATCCCCGCGCCGATTTCGAGCTCCTTGCGGGCTACCTGCCCGAGAACGTCCCGCCCGTGAGCGAGGGCGTCCCGGGCAAGCTCGATGAAAGCCTGTCCCATGTCATGGCCGGGACCGTGACCTCCAGGGTCCTGCCGGCCTCCAAGGTCGGGGTGTGCCTGAAGACCGAGCCGCGGCCCGACGAGGGCGGTCGCCGGGGAACCCTGCGCTATTGGCAGGAGATCGGGCGCTGCTCCGGAGCCCAATACCTGATCGTGCCCCAGGTCATCGCCTGGCGGGAGCGCGGAGGGTCGGCCATGGGCACCACCGTGACCGCCGCCGTGATCATCAATTTCTATCTGGTCGACGTGGCCACGGGCGGCGTGCTCAAGTTCTACCACTTCGACGAGGAGCAGAAGTCCCTGTCGGACAACCTGCTCGAGGCCGGGAAGTTCTTCGCCCGCAAGGGCCGCTGGCTCACGGCGGCGGAGCTGGCCGAGGAGGGCATGCGCGCGGCCATGGCGGAGTTCAAGCTGTGATTGTGTTCCCGGCCATCGACATAAAAGACGGCCGGTGCGTGCGCCTGAAACAGGGCCGCGAGCGGGATGTCACCGTCTTTTCCGAGGACCCCGAAGCCATGGCCCACCATTGGGCCGGGCTTGGGGCGAAGTGGCTGCATATCGTGGATCTGGACGGGGCCTTCTCCGGCATTCCGAAAAACGCGCCGCTGATCGGCCGCATCTGCTCCCAACTGGACATCCCGGTCCAGCTCGGGGGCGGCATCCGCGACCTCGGGGTGGCCGAGGCCTACCTGGACGCCGGGGTGCGCCGGCTGATCATCGGCACCACGGCCCTGACCGAGCCGGAGGGCTTCGGCGAGATCGTGGCGGCCTTGCCCGGACGGGTGGGGGTGTCCCTGGACGCCGTGGACGGCCGGCTCAAGATCCGGGGCTGGGTGGACGACGCGGGTCTCGGCGTGGAGGACGTGCTGCCGCGGCTGGCCGGGCAGGGCGTCTCCTTTCTGGTCTATACCGACATCAGCCGCGACGGCATGCAGACCGGGGTCAACGTGGCCGCGCTGGAGCGGCTTCTGGACCTGACGGACCTGCCGGTCATCGCCGCCGGCGGGGTGGCCACCCTG
>Ga0067045_1029648_pt1 | contig 19185 bp, 9 predicted proteins | sample TerdegcTABiofilm_FD_59184 | JGI IMG/M metagenome (GOLD analysis project Ga0067045, IMG submission 59184) | Combined Assembly of (Gp0054472, Gp0054536) Wastewater bioreactor microbial communities from Singapore -Terephthalate degrading... | reverse complement strand
AGCGGCTGGAGAAGCTCGAGGATGGCCTCTTCATCCGGGCCGACGGGTTGGTTCATTGGGGCCACGCTGAGCCCGCGCGCGGCGGAGGTCTTCACCCACCAGCCCTGCTCCAGCATGTTTTCCAGTTCGTAGCCCTCCTGATACGGGTACCAGACCCCGGCGCCTTCGGACTCCGCGGCCCCGAAGACCTTGCCCCCCTTGTCCTGGAAGCGGTTGCTCAGGAGGTTTTCCACGATCTGCTGTTTCTCCTCGTCCCAGACGCCGAATCGCACGTTCCTGAACCACGCGGCACCGCCGTGGTTGCGGAAGATAATGTGCACATTGGCGCTGCGCATGGGCCGCTCGTCCGCAATGATGGTGCGCGAGAACTGCCAGTCGTGGGTGCCGGTGTCGAAAGTGGCCACCTGGCCCCAAAGATTCGAGCCGTCAGCGCGAGTGAAGTCCACGTATAGGGAGTAGTTGCTGTCCCGGCTGCCCGTGACCGCCTCGGACTTCGACCAGCCCTCAATGGCATACTTGACCGGTTCGGTGTGGTTCAAGATCACGTTCTGCGAAGCGCCTAGCTGCTTGACTTCGAACAGCTTCTCCAGGGAGTAGTACACCTTGCCCTTGCCCAGGTCGCGGCTGGTGCGCAGTTCCTCGCTCACCGGGGCAATGGCGAACTCAGGGCGGTCTTCGCGAGGCCGCCAGTCGGGGGTGAGAGTTGCCGTGTCATCGCCCATGACGAGCGCCTGCCCACCGTCGCGGAGGTACTGGTCAACCGCGGCGCAGGCTTGGTCGCTGAGCACGCGGCTGTCCAGGAGAACCAGGGCCGGCAGGTCACTCAAAGCCTCGGCGGTCAGGCCCACATCGGAGACGATCCGGTACGGGATGTGGCGCTTCATGAGTGCCTGGGTGAATGCGTACAACTGGGTGCGCGAGGCGCTGCTGAGAAGGTACGACTTCGCCGAGAAGAGCAGGCCGACTTCGGCGATCTCTCGGGCGCCCGTGAGTGCGGGTTCCAGGTCCCGCGCGGTGCGGAAATAGGCTTTGACGAGGTCCTGGTGCTCCCTGAGCAGGTTCCCGGTGCCGGGGCCTCCGAGTCCCAACCAGGAGACCGCGCCTTCGCTGATGATTTCGCCCAGTGTGACGCGGACCCGGTCGGCGGCCATGCGCCCGTGGTGGATGGTGCCCTTCTCGTCGGGCAGGAGGTGATAGGTGACGGACATCGCAACCGGTTCGTGATCCGGCCGGCGTGAGAGAACGTGGGCCAACTTGAGCCAGGGGACCTGGGTGCTCGCGGGCGGGAATGGTCCAAAAGTGGTGCCCTCGATGCACATCAGGTCGAAGTGGTCGCCGTATGCCCACTGGTAGGTGCTGCCATTGTCGTGATGCCAGGTCCCGTCGTTGGCGAACGCCGGGTTGATCTCCCGCGCGGCGGTTTCCAGACCCTTGAGGAACGCCATCACGCGCTGGATGCGGAACTCGCGCAAGAGCATGCGCACCCGCAGGTCCCCGGAGTTCGAGGCGGCGGGCAGGTCCAGAGCTCCCACGCCGTGCCCGGGCGCCCAGTCCGCCCACGCGGCCTTGCAGTGGTCGCAGAAGCAGTTTTCGTAATGGGACGCGAAGTCGATGTGGCAGCCGTCGTAGCCGTCTCGGGCCTTCTTCCGGAACTCCTCCTGGGAGCGCTCGATCCACAGGGGGTTGTTGATGCAGGCGGTCCAGCCATACTGCCCGACGGTGGGGAAGAGGGGGTCGAAGGGCCGAGCGAAGGAGCCGTCTGCATGGACCGCCGCCATGGTCCTGATGCGGTCTTCGGGCAACCAGCGGCTGTCCATGTAGTTCATGGTGAACCACGTGCGGGTCCGTAGACCTGCCGCGTGAGCCAGTTCCGGGTTGACGCCGGTGACGCAGTTGACGCCGTTCTGCGCCCACATCTCCAGGCTCTCGGCATCGGTCGGAAGGCCGGAGATGAAAAGCTCGCGCACCTGCCCGGGACGCCAGAAGGCCGATGGATCGTCCTGGGCGACCACAGGCGTGAGCGCGATTGTGAGTGCGATGACCGCGAATGTGATCACTGTCAAGCTATCCATCGGTGTCTCCCTGTAGCCCATGTAGCTGATTGGCAATGGTCGAGATTGTCTCGCCTGCCGCGGCGTGGGTGCCTACGGCACTTGGAGTGTGACCGGGTCCGGGAAGGACACAGTGACGTCCAGGTGCAGCCTGTCGTCGGCGAAGACGTCTCTCCCGGGGTCTTCCATAACCGCCGGGAAGCGGATCTCGAAGACCTGCTGCTCCCACTGGCGCAGGTCCTGAATGACCACATCCGCCGCAGCCCGGAACTGTATGGTCATCGCTTCGGGCGTGCCTTTGGCGACCTCGATCTTCGCTCCGTCCCCGCGCCAGAGCTGGAAGTTGCGGGTGCCCTGCTCCTCGGGCATCACCACAACCTCGGGGTCGTTGTCAGGGCGCGAGACTACGATCTCCCTGCCGGCGAACAGGGCCACCGGCAGGAGCACTGAGACCTGCACCCCACTGAGCTTCATATCCGCGCCCATGGCGAGGTCGTAGGTCAGGTTCGCGCCTTGCGGCAGGGGCCGTACCGTCTCGACGAACCTGATGGCGGCCCCGGCGGTGGTGTTGGGGATCGGCAGAGCGCCTGTGACTCGCTTGCCGGCATTGGCGGAAAGACTGCTTATCTGCCCGGTGGCGCTCTTCTGAGGCGCGTGTTGCCAGTTGGGTCCGTGGGCGTTGAGCTCAATGACGCCCGCGTCCACACCGCCCCTGGAGATGGTGATCAGGCCCGTGGGGTCCAGCTTCAGAATACAGGTTCCCTGGGCCTGTGACATGCTGTCTGCAGCGAGGAGCACTAACGCCACCAGGCCCAACGGGATTGCGCGTAAGCGGAGGCGGTCCATTGGTTTTCCTCCCGTCGTCACATTCGCCTAAGACGGCCAGGCAGGAATGCCTGGGCGCGAGGCGAAATGAAACCAGTGAAGACTTCTAGAACTGACGATTTCGTCGGTTCGGGGCTCAAACCCTTGTTGCTGCTGGAACGTCTATCCCGCGCCGATGTTCTTACCACCATGAGCGGGCAAATCCTGGAAGTCGCAACTCACCCAATGAGACAACCCATCCTGCCGGCCTCGATTCTTCTCGCGCTCCTCATGTCAACCGCGGCTTTGGCGCAGGCAGTGGCTCCCTTCGAGGTTCAGGACTGGAGCGTGCCGGCCAGCGAACTGGATGGCCTCGTGCTTTCCGCGCTGCGCGAGGAGGCGATTGAGCCGGCGTACCCCTGTTCGGACGAGGTCTTCCTGCGCCGGGCCTACCTGGACGTCATCGGCACACTGCCCGAGCCCGACCGGGTGCGCCGATTCCTGCAGGAGGCATCTCCAGACAAGCGCGCGCGGCTCATTGATGAACTGATTCAGCGCGATGAGTTCGCCGACTATTGGTCTCTCAAGTGGGGGGACCTCCTGCGCATCAAGGCGGAGTTTCCGGTGAACCTGTGGCCCAATGCGGTGCAGGCTTATCACCACTGGGTGCGCGAGGCGATCCGCGAGAACCGCCCATACGACCAGTTCGCGCGTGAGTTGCTGACCTCGAACGGCAGCAACTTCCGGGTGCCGCCGGTGAACTTCATGCGGGCCGTGCAGGGCCGGGAACCGTTGGCGCTGGCGGAAGCGGTTGCCCTCACATTCATGGGAACCCGCCTTGCGACATGGGATGAAGCGCGGCGAGCGGACATGGCCGCCTTCTTCTCGCGAGTCGCGTACAAGAAGACCGGCGAATGGAAGGAAGAGATTGTCACCGTCAGCCTGGATGCAAACACCCCACTGGACGTGGTGTTCCCGGACGGCACGAAAACGACCATCGCGCCGGGGGATGACCCGCGAGTCGCCTTCGCGGACTGGCTGACTGACCCGGACAACCCGTGGTTCGCGCGGAACATCGTGAACCGCATCTGGTCGTGGCTCATGGGCCGGGGGATCATCCATGAGCCCGATGATATCCGCCCGGACAACCCGCCGTCCAATCCCCGGCTTCTTGCGTATCTGGAGCGGGAGCTGGTCGCGTCGGGCTTCAATCTGCAGCACATCTACCGGCTGATCCTGAACTCGCGCACCTACCAGCAATCGTCGATCCGGCGCAGCGAGAACCCGCGCGCGGTGGCGCTGTTCGCGTATTACCCGGTGCGGCGGCTGGGCGCTGAGGTGCTGGTGGATGCCCTCAACTGGATTGGCGGCACGGGGGAGAGTTACGTGAGCCCGATCCCGGAACCCTTCACTTTCGTGCCAGAGAGCCAGAGGACCATCGCCCTGTCGGATGGGAGCATCACCAGCCCGTTCCTGGAGATGTTCGGGCGACCCGCGCGGGACACGGGCCTCGAATCCGAGCGGAACCTCCAGCCGTCGGACGCGCAGATGCTGTATCTGCTGAACTCCAGTGACGTGCAGCGCCGCGTGGCCCGCAGCCCACGTCTGCGCGCGATCGCCAGAAATGCGGAGGGGAACAGGGCGGAGCTGATCCGGGAGACCTATCTGCTGCTGCTGTCGAGATACCCGACGGCCGGTGAGCAGGCCATTGCCGAAGAGTACTGGGAGAGGGGCTCGGGCACGGCGGCAACGGACCTGGCGTGGTCATTGATCAACAGCGCGGAGTTTCTCTACCGGCATTGAGCCGGGGGAAAGGCGGGGAGCGAAGATGTCGGACGAACGCGGCACGGGGGGAATCAGCAGGCGCGATGCCCTGAAGCGGATGATACTCGGCGGCGCGGGGCTGGCGCTTTTCGACGGCAGCCTGGCCTTCCTGCTCCCCGGGAAGGCGCATGCGGCGGAAGCTGCTCTGCCAGCGAAGGCGAAGGCGGTGATCCAGATCTGGCTCTGGGGCGGACCGCCGCACCTGGATACCTTCGACCCCAAGCCGGACGCGGGCTATGACTACTGCGGGCCGCTGAACAAGCCCATCGAGACCAATGTCCCCGGGATCTTCATCGGCCAGCTGCTGCCCCAGCTGGCACAGCAGGCGGACAAGTACTCGATCATCCGCAGCATGACCCACGGGAACAACGGGCACGAAACCGCGGCGTATATCGTGCAGACTGGCCACCAGCCCGGGGAGAGACTGGTGTACCCGTCAATCGGAGCCCTGGTCTCGAAGTTCAAAGGCTACGAGCACGGCTATACATCGCTGGTGCCTCCATATGTGGTGCTCACAACCCCGCAGGGACGCTTCGACGAGGCCGGGTTCCTTGGGCCCCGGTACAAGCCCTTCGCAACCGGCGGCAATCCGGCGGCGGCGCGCTTCGTGGTGGAGGGCGTTGTGGCGGAGGGGATCAGCGAAGAGCACCAGCGCAGGCGGCGCGACTTGCGGGATTCCCTGGATACGCTGGCGCAGGTTATGCCTGATGATCCGCAGCTTGCGGCGCTGGATGAGGCCCGTGACAATGCCTACGAGATGATCCTGGGCGACGGCAGCAAACTGTTCGATCTGTCCCAGGAGGACACCGACCTGCGCAACCGCTACGGGCGCAATACCTTCGGGCAATCATGCCTGATGGCGCGAAGGCTGGTGGCTGCCGGGGTTCCCTACGTGACCATCAACTACGGCGGCTGGGACACCCACAAGCAGCATTTCGAGACCATGCGGTGGAAGCTGCCTGAGATGGACCGGGCTGTGGCCACGCTCCTTCAGGACCTGACCGACCAGGGGTTGCTGGACAGCACCATCGTGTGGTGGAGCGGGGAGTTCGGGCGCACCCCAAGGGTCCAGTGGGAAGCGCCCTGGAATGGCGGGCGGTCGCATCACGGAGCCTGTTTCTCGGCGATGGTTGCCGGAGGCGGCTTCCGCGGCGGCCAGGTTGTGGGCGCGTCGGATGCGAAAGGGGAGTATGTCGCGGAGAGGCCCGTGTCCGCGCCGGACCTGCTGGGGAGCATGTGTCAGTTGCTCGGCATCGACCCCGACGGCCCCCTGCCCAACCCGCGCGGGCTGGACCTGAAAGTCATGCCCCAGAGCGAGAAGCCCAATGAAGGCGCGGGCCGTCTGACGGAGATCATGTGAGTGAGCGCTAGATGCCCACTGTGAGGCACCAATGACACGGCTTGCTCGACGCGAACCCATTCTGCTAGTCCTGTGCCGGCTGGCGGCGCTGGTCGCCGTCTGCACCGGCATCGCCCATGCCCAGAATGCGCCCCACATCGGGTACGTGTACCCGGCAGGCGGGCAGCAGGGGACTGTGGTGCGGGTGACGGTGGGCGGGCAATTCCTGGCGGGGTGCGATGGCGCGTACGTATCCGGAGAAGGCATTCAGGCTTCGGTAGTCCGGTATGTGCGACCGCTGAACGACAACGAACTGAGGTACGCCCGGGCGTTCCTGCGCGACCTGGTTAAGAGACGCTGGGGACCGACGGCGGTGGGCGCCGCAGCGAAGCCGGCTGACGACGCCGAGATGCTGCCCGATCACCCGTGGCTGTACGGACTGGATCGCCTGAGCCCGGCGGAGCTGTCGCTCCTGCGCGCCCGGCTCTCAGACGACAAGAAGCAGCCGAACGCGCAAATCGCTGAGCAGGTGCAGGTTGAGGTCACCATCGACGCGGGTACCTCGCCCGGAGACCGGGAACTGCGCCTCGCGACGGCCGGCGGCCTGAGCAACCCCGTGTGCTTTCAGGTGGGAAGCTTGCCGGAACTCCGAGAGGGCGACGCCACCGGTGGCGACAGTTCTTACGTGCCCGCGGCTGACCTGCCGGTTGTGCTCAATGGCCAGGTGATGCCGGGCGAAGTGGACCGCTTTCGGATCAACGCGCGCAAGGGGCAGCAACTGGTTCTCCGGGCGCAGGCCAGGCATCTCGTCCCGTACCTCGCGGATGCCGTGCCGGGCTGGTTCCAAGCGGTACTGGCGCTGTATGACCCGGATGGGAAGCGGGTGGGGTTCGCGGATGACTTCGGCTGGGATCCAGACCCGGTGCTGCGGTACGAAGTGGAGCGGGACGGAGCCTATACGGTTGAGATTCGTGACTCCATCTACCGGGGACGCGAGGACTTCGTCTACCGGATCGCCGCGGGGGAATTGCCTTTCGTCACCCGTGTCTTCCCCCTTGGCGGCCGCGAGGGAGAGACGGTGACGGCGACCCTAGGCGGCTGGAACCTGCCGGTGGCCGAGATCGTCCTGGACACCCGGCCCGGGGAACGCTCTGTCCGGCAGGCACGCATTGAGGGCATTCCGACCCCGGTCTTCTACGAAGCCAATTCACTGCCGGAGGGTACGGAGCGGGAGCCCAACGATCGCGCAGGGCAGGCCCAAGGGGTCTCGCTGCCGGTCATCGTGAACGGCCGCATCGGCAACCCCGGAGACGTGGACAGCTTCTCCTTCGAAGGCCGGGCAGGGGGGGAGATCGTGGCCGAGGTCTTCGCGCGACGCCTTGGGTCGCCGCTGGATTCAGCCCTGAGACTGGTGGGGCCGAGTGGGGATGTGGTCGCCGCCAATGACGACCATGATGACCCTGCAGCGGCGCTTCTGGCGCATCAGGCCGACTCATACCTGAAGGCAACGCTTCCCGCGGACGGGGTCTACCGGGTGGATGTGCGGGACGCCCAGCGACAAGGAAGTGAGGCCCACGGCTATCGCCTGCACCTGCGGCCTCCACAGCCGGATTTCGAGCTTCGGGTGACGCCATCGAGCATCAATATGCCCGGCCGGCGGAGCGCGCGGGTGACAGTCCATGCCCTGCGCAGGGATGGGTTTGCGGGTGAGATCGCGCTCGCGCTCAAGGACGCGCCCGCCGGATTCACGCTGGGGGGAGGCAAGATCCCCGCGGAGAAGGACTCCGCGCAGGTGACCGTTAGTGCGTCACGGGATGCCGGATTCGGACTGTTCCCGGTGCAGATTCAGGGCGTGGCGGAAATTGGCGATGAGATGGTCACGCGAACCGCGATTGCGGCGGAAGATATGATGCAGGCCTTTGCATATCGGCATCTTGTGCCCCAGGAAGAGCTTCTGGTGGCGGTGACGGGTGCGAGCAGAGTGCCGGTGGTGTGGATGCCCCTTGCCCCGGGGATGGCTGTGGATTCGAGTGGAAGCCTGCGCGTTCCGCTGGGTGGCGCTACGACCGTTCGCATCCGTGCTCCCGAGGTTCTACCGGACCGCATGCAGTCGCCGCTCGAGGCAGTGCGGTTCGACCTCGCCGCGGCGCCGCGCGGCGTTACCCTTGTGAGTGCGAGCCCGGGTCCCGGCGGCGTGGATGTGACCGTCGAGGCCGATGCGAACGTGGCGCGGTACGGGGACAGCGGCTATCTGATCTTCGAGGCGCTTGTGGAATCCCGGGGTGCGGACGCAAATGCGCAGAAGACCGGGCGGAGCCGTCACGTCTCGCTGGGCGTGCTCCCGGCGATCCCGTGCGAGGTCGTTCGGCCGGAACTGTGAACAGGGCCGCGGGCAGACTGGTCTTGACACGCGGCCCCGGAGTATCTCGTCAGATAGGATCAGTACCTCAGAATCGCCGCTGCGGGCGCCGGTGCGGGCATCCGCTCCTGCGGCAGGATGTGGATCGTCCCCTTGCTGATCAACGTCCATACGGCGGCGAGGTCTAGAAGGTCATCGTCTCCCTCCTGCCTCTCCTCATGGACATCCACTCGCTGTTCCATTGGGTCAAAGGTGCCCCACTGGTTCGCCCCATCCTGCAGGAAGAGTGTCATCACGCGGCCCTGGTGGGCTCCGGCGACAATGTCGGCCAGGACGGATGTGGCCCGCTCTGTGCCAATCACCTTCTGGTAGTTCGCGAGGGATTCTTCCTGCGGCTGCTTGAGCGCAGGCTCCACGATCGGCCAGGCCTTCTGCCGCAGTTCCTCGTCACTCAGGTAGTCCGGATTGCCGTCCAGTCCCTGCGTCAGGACGTTCGGGTAGGCCGATATCTCCGAGTACAGGGCTCTCGTCTGCTCCACCGCCGCGACGACGAGAGGGGCGCCAGAGGGCAGGAGCACCTTGGTGAGTGGCTCGTCAATCAGTTGCAGGTACCGGCGCTCTTCGTCCAGACTGTCGTCCTTTCCCCCTCCATGTCCGTGGAAAATGCCCTCGCGCCGGGATCCGGCGCTTGATGCGTGAAGCTGCAGTTGCTGGTCGGACACCTCGCTGCCCAGGGCATCCTCGATGCTTGCCGGCATATCCGGGACCTCAACCTCGCGGGACTCCCGGCGGGTGCAGGACAGCAGGCGCGTGTGTTTCTGGCTCAGGGCCAGGATGTAGTAGTGCCCGTCTTCAGCCAGAGCCGGCAGCAGGGGGCGCAGGTGAAAACGCGGCCCGACCTCGACCGTCTGCGCCACCTCGATCGGCTGGTGGTATACCCGGAAGAACCCTGGTGCGACGAAAACAGCCAGGCTGCCACCCCGGTAGCGGTCCATGTTCTCGCCGGACTGGAACTTCCGGGCCTGTTCGAGCAACTGGTCGACTGGTCGCTGCTTCCAGCCCATCCCCTCAAGCCGGTCCGCCGCCTCCTGAATTGCGCTCTTCAGGCGGATCGGGTTGCCGGCCGCTTCCGCGCCGGCCTGCGCAAGAGGCACATAGATTGATACGAACGGGCCCTCCTGGTGGTTTGCAAGCTCCTCGATCTGTTCGCGCAAGATCAACTCATTCCCCTCGCTTTCGCCGTCATGCTCCAGTTCGTTCGCACGCTGTCGTCTTCTTCGTCTGTGCGACAAGCTCGGTGATGTACATTTCGCCGCGCGGGTGACGAACTCCTTGGAACGAGAAGGACAGCGCCCCGCGGCAGGGAACTGGCCGACATGAGCGAACCGGGAGGCAGGATACGGAATATGACATCAGCGAACCAGGCGCCGGAGGCCATGGACAGGTTGCGGGCGGGGGTCGCACGGGTGGACATCACGGACTATGCGGCGGGGCCTGTAAATGACCCGCTGTACGTGAAGGCCCTCGTATTGGCTGGCGGCGGGCTGACAGTGGCGATCATCACCGTGGATGCCGTGGCGCTGGGCGAAATCGGGTACATTGGCAACGACTACCTGCCCGCGGTTCGAGAGCGACTGCGGGCTGAGCTGTGCATTGAGCCGCAGAACGTCGTGGTCAATGCCAGCCACTGCCACGGGGTGGTCTGCGCTGACGTGGCGGAGCGGACCGTGCAGGCGGTTGCCAGGGCGAGCCAGAACATGGTCCCTGTCAGGGTGGGCTCCGGGACCGGGTATGAACGGCGGATCATGCAGAACCGTCGCCTGCGCCTGAGGGACGGCCGGGAGGCGGACGTGCGCCACGCATACCCGCTGCCGCCCGACGATGAGGTGGTGGGCATCGGGCCGGTGGACCCGGAGATCGGCATCCTGCGCATCGACAGGCTGGACGGTCGCCCGCTGGCGGTTGTCTTCAACTTCGCCTGCCATCCGATCCAGGGGGTGCCCGGCGGAGGGAATACGGCGGACATCAGCGGGTTCGCATGCCGGGCGATTGAGAGGGGGCTGGGGCAGGATGCCGTCGCCCTGTTCGTGCAGGGCTGCGCCGGCGACATCAACCCGGTCCTGTACAAGGACGTGGATCGCCCGCGCGACGCCGAGCCGTTGGGCAATGTGCTGGGGTTGAGCGTGCTGGATGCATTGCGGGGCATCGCGCCTGATGACGGCGGGGACTTGGGGATCGTCCACGAAGTGCTGCGTCTGCCGAGGGCTGACCTCGCACCGACCATCGCCGCACTCGAGGAGGAACGGGAGCGGCTCCTGCGCTCCCTGCAGAGCACCAGCATCAACCTCAAAGCCTTCCTGCAACTGGTGACGCGCAGCGGTCTCGCCCCCGAGTTCCCGTCGTACTACTCCCACGGTTACCTGCACGAAGCGGATACGGATGCCGAACATCTCAAGCGCATGGATGACCTGAACAGGGAGCAGGTCCAGCGGTACAGGGCCAACTGTCTCGTGATGGAGCAGCTCCTGCGGGTTCGGGAGAATCTGAACCTGCTGCGTATGCACCAGGCCCAGAACGAAAATGCGGGCTGGGCGCCGGTAGAGGCGGAATTGGTGGGCCTGAGGGTCGGGAACTTCGTGCTGGTGACATCGCCCGGCGAACTGTCGGTGCAGATCGGGCTGAACATCAAGGCCGTATCGCCCCATGAGCACACTTTCGTGGCCGGGTGTACGAACGGGTACATCTACTACGCGCCTACGGCGGAGCAACTCGAGAACCGTGGCTGGGCGCAGGAGGACAGCGACTGCGTGCTGGCTCCCGAATGGCAGGCACTGTTCGAGGGGCGCGCGCAGGCGGCGCTGGAGCGACTGCGGGACTGCTGAGTCCAGGGTCCGCGTGCCGCAGTTGCAGGCGGCCAGTGTCGGGGTGACGAATCCGTTCAACAGTTGCGCAACAATGCTGCGCTGAAGGGAAGTGCAAGTATGCCCAGGTTCCACGCCTCGCACCTGAATGCGCTCAATCTCGCCGTGGTGGTTCTGCTGGTAGTATCTGCTCAGACCGCACTCGCTCAGGACCAGCCGATATACAAGGATCGGGCCGCCGGCATTGAGGACCGGGTGAATGACCTGCTCCAGAGGCTCACGCTGGAGGAGAAACTGGAGCTGCTGGGTGGGACAGGGTTCGCCACGAAGGCCATCGAGCGCCTTGACCTGCCGCCGATGGCCATGTGCGACGGGCCAATCGGGGTGCGCGGCGGTGAGGGCGGCACACAGGGACCGGCGACGGCGTTCCCGTGCGGGATCGCCATGGCCGCCACCTGGGACCCGGCCATTGTGCAGCGCATCGGGGAAGCGATCGGGCGCGAAGTGCAGAACAAAGGCATCGGCGCCAGTGTGATCCTGGGCCCGTGTGTGAATATCCACCGCACGCCCCAGGGAGGGCGCAATGGGGAGAGCTACAGCGAGGACCCGCACCTTGCGGCGCGCATGGCTGTTGCGTATGTGCGCGGGGTCCAGAGCACCGGGGCGGCGGCGTGCGTGAAGCATTACGCTTGCAATAACCAGGAGTATGAGCGCGGGACCATCAACGTGAGGGTGGATGAACGCGCGCTGCGCGAGATCTACCTGCCGGCATTCCAGGCGGCGGTTGAGGAAGCCGATGCCTGGTGCGTCATGAACGCCTACAACAAGGTGAACGGCCCGTACTGCTCGGCCAACAGTTACCTGCTCAATGATGTGCTCAAAGGCGACTTCGGCTTCGACGGCTGCGTCATGACCGACTGGGGGGCGGCCCACAATTCCCTGGGCGTCGCCCTGGGGGGAACCGACCTGGAGATGCCCACCGGTGCGCACATGAACCCGGCGCGACTCCTGCCGCTGATCGAAGGCGGCAAGGTCAGTCGGGAGATCATCGACGACAAGGTGCGGCGGATTCTGCGCACTGTCGTTCGCGTGGGCCTGCTGGATGGCCCCAAGGAGCCTGACAACAGCATCGTCAACTGCCAGGCGCACCGGGACCTGGTGCGCGAGGCAGGGGCGCGGGCTATCGTGCTGCTGAAGAACGAAGGCAATGCACTTCCGCTGGATGCAGCCGCGCTGCGGTCGATAGCGGTGATCGGGCCGAACGCCGCCGAGAATCGCCTGGGCATGGGGGGCAGCGGATATGTGTACTCCACCAGTAATACCCACGCCCTGGACTGCATCAAGGCCAGGGTGGGCGAGAACGTGACGGTCAACTATGCCCGGGGCGGCACTTCGGGCGACGAAACGCTCCCGGCGATCCCGTCGGAGCTGCTCAGCCCCGCTGGAGGCGATCCCGGCGAGCACGGCCTGAAGGCGGAGTACTTCGCGAACCAGAGTCTAGAAGGCCAGCCGGCGCTGGTGCGGACCGATGCCAGCGTGGACTTCGACTGGGGCGGAAATGGCCCGGGCGGCGGCCTGCCCAGTGACCACTTCTCCGTGCGCTGGACCGGGACGTTCACCCCGGCGGTCTCGGGCGAATACTTCCTGGGGATCGCCAGTGACGACGGATCGCGGCTGTTCCTGGACGGGAAGCAGATCGCGGCCACCTGGCGTGACCACGCGGTCGAGGCCGAGCGGGCGAAGGTGGCGCTCGAGGCAGGACGCGGCTATGAGATCCGGCTGGAGTACTACGAGAACACCGGCCTTGCGAGCATGACTCTCGGGATGCTGGAACCGGGCGTCGACCTGGAGAAGGACCCGGCGATCGAAGCCGCGGTGCAGGCGGCGGCAAAGTCGGATGTGGCGGTGGTTGTGGCGGGGCTGTCAGCGAGTCACGAAAGCGAGGGCCGTGATCGCGATAACCTGGAATTGCCGGGCAACCAGGCGGCGCTCATCAAGGCGGTCGCTGCCGCGAACCCGAAGACCGTGGTGGTGCTCAGCAATGGCACGCCGCTGATGATGGCGGACTGGATCGAGCAGGTTCCGGCAGTCCTGGAGGCGTGGTATCTGGGTGAAGGAGGGGGTCTTGCGGTAACCGACGTGCTCTTCGGCGATGTGAACCCATCCGGGAAGCTTCCCGACACACTGGCGGTGCGGCGCGAGGACTACCCGGACTCCGGCAACTACCCGGGTGGCGGCGGCGTGGTGGACTACGCGGAAGGCATCTACGTGGGCTACCGGCATTTCGACAAGAACGGCGTGGAGCCCCTGTATCCCTTCGGGTTCGGGCTGTCATACACTACTTTCGAGTACAGCGATCTGGGAATCACGCCCGGTACCCTTCAGGCAGGTGGGAAGGCAGCGGTCAGCCTGACGGTCCGCAACACGGGCACGCGCGCGGGGGAAGAGGTGGTGCAGGTCTACGTGCATGATCCAGCGCCGCGGATTGACAAGCCCGTGCGGGAGTTGAAGGGCTTCACCCGCGTGGCTCTCGAGCCCGGCGAAGCAAAGCGCGTCACCCTCGAACTGGGCCCGGATGCCCTTGCTTATTGCGACGTGCCAGGCAAGCAATGGCGCGCGGATGCCGGGACATATGAACTGCAGGTGGGGGCGTCGTCCCGGGACATCCGCCTGCGCGGCAACGTGGTTCTCGGCGAGACGGTGACGTGGCCTGTGGCGAACATGGGCAAGTGGATCGCTGAGGCCGCGCCCGACTGGGGACCGAATTTCGCGCTCAAGCAGCCCGTGCAGGTCTCCTCGGTAGAGCGCGACGACACCCCGCCAGAGGCGGCGGTGGATGACAGCCTGTCCACCCGGTGGTCCTCCGAGCACAACGACCCGCAGTGGATCATGGTGGACCTGGGGCAGGTGCGGACGATCAACCGTGTGGTCCTGCGCTGGGAGACGGCTTTCGGCAGCGCGTACACGCTGGAAGTCTCCACCGACGGCGCGAACTGGAAGCAGGTCTATGCGACGCAGACGGGCATGGGCGACGAGGAGAGCATCGCTTTCGAGGGGGTAGACGCCCGTTACGTACGGCTCAGCGGGACCAAACGCGGAACGCCCTACGGGTACTCGCTTTATGACTTCGCTGTGTTCGGCCCGCGGTAGGCGGCCCCGGCGCGGATTGGGCGCGTCTGTGCCGCCTATCCTCCCTGCACCACCCGGTAATAGTCCACACCGTCCGCGACGATGACCTTCGTGCGCGCCTCTTCCGGCTCGGTGGCTGCCGGGCCGATGAGCCGGAGCGCGCTAGTGCGTCCCAGGGGACGGAGGGCGGTTCGGCATCTCCCGCGACCAGGCGTCGTGAGTCCCCCGTCCCCGCGTCCCCTCGGTGCACTTCCAGCACGTAATCGCGCATCACATCGACAGGCATGGGGAGCTCGCCGAGGAGCAGGACGCGGTCATCCATGGGGCCCTCCGCGTCCGGGTCGAAACCAATGCCGAAGCGGCGGTCTTCGACGCACATCCGCACGCAGGTGGCCGCGGGACTGCCGCTGGACGAAAGTACCCGCATCCGCACTTCCCGGTAGACCGGGACACCTGGGCCGACCTGACGGCGCTTCACGGCGAGGTAGTAGAAACGACCGTCGGCCTGGGGCTGTCGTCGGCGCTGAGCAGACGGGCGGGTGAGCCGGGGATCATCTGCGCCGTCCCCACCCACGAGGATGCCCGTGGCGAGCCGGCAATCTGGCTGGGCTCAAGGCCCTGGTCGGTTGTGCGTACAAACTCGTTCCGCATGTCAAAAGCAGCCGACGTGACGGCGACGCACATCAATGCGGAGAACGCCAGGAGTTGGCTGACGGCCTTGATAGTGGGCGGCGAGGGTATTCCTCCATTCGCGCCGGGGCCCGTGTCTGGCCTTTCTCCGCCGGCTGAGGCAAGGCCTTCGGGCAGTCGGCTGAGCCACTGTTGGACGCGGCGTCCCGTAGTGACAGGGAGGTCGCTGGTGGTGTCGGGGGAACCTCGCACGCACTGTGCAGCGGTCCCCAGCGTACGCGGATGGTCAGCAAGCCCTGCCGGGGGCCCTGTTGGTGGGGTCACCGCGTGCGCTTTCGAACGCGCGGACGCCCACGGGATGATCAGCAACGACGTAGCGCAAGGCTAGTGAGGAGAACGATAGGAATGAAGATCGGCTTCGGCAAGGTGGACATCACGCCACGGGTCGGGGTGGAGCTGGCGGGTTTCGGGCCCTTCCTGAACCGGCACTCGATCGCGGTGCGGGACCGGCTCTGGTCCCGGGCAATGGCAGTTGAGCGCGACGGGCAGGTTGCGGTGCTGGTGAGCAATGACATCATCTCGCTCTATCGGCACTATGTTGAACGCATACGGGAACTGGTGCATGAGGCGACGGGCCTCGCACCCGAGCAGGTGATGGTGCACTGCACCCACACCCACAGCGGCCCGGTAATCGGGACGCTCAATGGCTGGGGCGACCCGGACTACCCGTACCTGGAGCTTCTCCCCGGGCGGATTGCGCAGGCCGTGATCGAAGCGGTGGGCAATCTGCGGGAGGCCACGCTCTCCCACGCCGAAGTGCCCTGCGAGGGCATCGGCCTCAACCGAGAATGGGACCGGGACGCGCCGCCGCTGGAGGAAGTGCTGCGGGATGACTGGCGCCCAGCGATGCCCGAATTGACCGACACCACATGCCAGGTGGTCGTGGCACGGGATGCGGAGGGCACCTTGCTTGGGTTCGCCAGTTATTTCGGCTGCCACCCAGTGGTGTGCTGCCAGACCACGCGGTACATCCACGGGGATTTCGTGGGGGTGGCGACGAATCTGATCGAGCGCGAACATCCCGGCTGCGTGGGCCTGTTCCTGCAGGGCGCCCAGGGCGATGTGAACTCATGCGTGGTGCACAAGCCCGAACAGGAAGCGCTGCTGGCGCTGGATGTGATCGCCGGGCGCTATGCGCGGTCGGTGCGGCAGGGAATCGCCGACGCAAAGCCGCTCGAAATCGACTGCGTGAAATGGGCGTCGAACCAGGTGCGGTTCAGCAGGCGCCCGGTGGACCTAGCGTGGGTGCGGGAGAGACTCGCCGAACAGGAAGCGATCCTCCACGCGCCGGGCGCCAGCGATGAGGACGGTGCAGTGCGCATGGCGACGGTGTACGCCCTGGGCCTCAGGGGATTTCTGGAGGCGATGGAGCAGGGGCGAACGCTGGACGAGCCCACGGAAATCCACGGGCTGCGCTTCGGGCCGCTGGCGATTCTGGGCGGGCCCTTCGAGATCTTCCAGGCCATCAAGAACGATGTGCGCAGCCGGGCCCCGTTCCCGCTGAGCATGGTGCTCGGACTGACCGACGACCAGCTTGGGTACGCGACTGACCGCAAGACCGCCGAGGCCAAAGCCGACGGGTACACGATGTACGTGGTGCCCATGATCCTGGGACAACTGCCTTTTGCGAATATCCATGATGAGCTGGTGAGCGCGTTCCTGGCGGTGGCCGGGGAGTTGGAGTAGCGCTCACTCGTTGGCCTCGCTTGCTTCGCGTTCCACTTGCCTACCAAGAGGAGGACGTTACCATGACTCGTGCTTTTCACGGTGCGCTGTGGGTGGTACTGCTGTTTGGGGTGGTAGTCGCGCTTCAGGCGGCCGATGACCCGAACTGGCTGACCAATCCGGGATTTGAGGAGGGGCAGGGCTCGCCTGGCGGCTGGGGGCTTGGGATGGAGGGCAGGGGCGAAGGCGAGGCGGTGTGGCAGGAGGGCGACGCGCATTCGGGAGATCGCTGCCTCCGAGTCAAACTCACCACCCGGGGAGACTACTTCATGGGCCGGCAGTATCTCGCCCAGCCCGTGACCCCCGGCAATCTGTATCAGCTTCACGGCTGGTACCGAAGCGACACCGAAGGCTGTGCGCACCCGGTAGTCTACTACAAGAAGGCAGACGGGCATGTTTTCGCGGCCTGGGAGACCCCGCTGCCGCTGGCGGAAGACTGGACCGAGTTCCGGTTCACCCTCCGACCGCCCGAGGGCACGGAACGGTTCGAGATCCAGCTTCGGAACCAGGGCATCATCGGCACAGCGTGGTTCGATGATGTCTTCCTCGGACCGGCGGCGGCGCTCCAGGCACAGTGGGATGCATCCCTCGCGGCCTTCGAGAAGTCCCTGGCGGAAGGGCCGCTGTCCCTGCGCGCACTGGACCCCTCCCAGCGCCCGCAGGCGCTGGAGCTTGCCGAACCCGGCCGCTGGAGGAAGCTGCAGGACTCGACGAGCGTCTCGATCTTCGCGGCCCGAAATGAGCGGGAGTCCTTCAGCGCGCTGGTCATGGGCCTTGGCGAGGGCGAGTTGACTGCGGAACTGTCGGACCTCGCCGGGCCGGAAGGGGCGAGCATCAGCGCGGAGCAGGCGAGGGTGCGCTGGGTGGAGTATGTGCGGACCAACGCCGGCTGGATGCCCGACCCGCTCATGGAGCAGCAGCCCTTCACGAGGCCGGAGAAGGGGGCGCCGATTCTCTGGGTGACCGTGCATGTACCGGAGGATGCCGCGCCCGGGGTCTATTCCGGTCAGCTGACTGCGAAGGCCAACGGGCAGACAGCGACGCTGCCGGTGTCCCTGGAAGTGCATGATTTCGCGCTGCCCGCGACGACCTACCTGCAGAGCAGTTTCTGGGTGTTCCGGCACTGCATCCGCAATGTCTACGGGATGGAGGAAGTCCCCTTCAGCTTCTACACGAAGTTCCTGGACCTGTGCCTGGAGACCCGGCTGGCGCCGATCGACGCCGCCGAGTGGCACGATCAGCCCCTCGTGCAGATGGTGCGCCGGCCCAACGGACAGCTTGATGTGGATTGGCAACCGTGGGACGAGTACCTGCAGTATTGTATGGACCGGGGGATGAGCGCCTTCAATGTGGCCGATGACCACTGGTTCGGCAGCTACTTCGACTCCTTCCCCGTGCGCGATCTGAAGACGGGGAAGGTCGAGAGAGTTACGCTGGAGCGCGGGTCAGATGAGTGGCGCAGAACCGTGGTTTGGTTCTTCAGGCTGGCGAGAGCGCATTTCACCGAGAAGGGCTGGGCGGACCGGGCGTACCTGCAGGCGTACGACGAGCCCGGAAATGACGAGAAACTCCAGGCGGAGATCAACCGGTTTCACATGCTGGCGCGGGAAGGCTGGCCTGGTCTGCGCACGCTCATCACCACGCCCATTGACTTCGGCATTCTCGGTGAACAGATTGGGATCTGGTGCCCGTTGACGCCGCACTATGATGACGAGCTTGCCGCGGCGGCGCGGGAGAAGGGGCAGGAAGTCTGGTGGTATGTGTGCTGCGGCCCCACCGCGCCGTGGGCGAACTTCTTCCTCAACCAGTCGGGCGCGGCGCACCGGGTGCTCTTTTGGCAGACCTTCGGGCGCAAGTCCGAGGGCCTACTGTACTGGGGCATCAACCACTGGCCGGATTACGCGGGGCGCACCATGGACCCGGTGCCCTCCGAGCAGAGATGGCCGCAGGCGCCGTGGAACGACGGTGGGCGCAATGGCGACGGGTACTTCCTTTACCCGGGCCCCGATGGCCCGCTGACCTCCACGCGGTTCGAGGTCATGCGCGATGGCGTAGAGGACTACGACTGCTTGCGGATGCTCGAGGAACTGCTGGAAACGAAGGGAGAGTCGGTGACGCCCATGCTCCGGCGCCGGGCTGAGCTGGCGCTGGTGATGACCCCGGACCTGTACAAGACGATGACGAGTTACCCACCCGACGCAGGGGAGATGGTGGCGCGGCGGCAGGAGGTCAATGAACTGATCGTGCGGATTGGCGGGCGATAGGCGAGGCGGGCGGGCGACCGAATGGGTGCCACACCACGCCCCGCGTGGTGCCAACAACGGTCGCGGGCAAGCCCGCTCCAACAATCGGACCCAAAGTGTGCGCCGAGGCAGCACTGCTTCGGCTTCGCCGGAAGCAGTG
>Ga0067045_1029646_pt1 | contig 19194 bp, 16 predicted proteins | sample TerdegcTABiofilm_FD_59184 | JGI IMG/M metagenome (GOLD analysis project Ga0067045, IMG submission 59184) | Combined Assembly of (Gp0054472, Gp0054536) Wastewater bioreactor microbial communities from Singapore -Terephthalate degrading... | reverse complement strand
AAAAAACGTCCCTAGCGCGAAAAAATAATTCTTGGGCGCGAGATAAATATCCATAAGCCGCGATAATCGCGAGGAATCTATCGCGAAAAATCTTGACTCTTCAACGCTGAGACGGTCCGACTGAGTCTGTCATTCCGAGGTAAAGGACCCTCAGAATCATTTTGTGCTTTAAACGGAATCACGATTCTCCTCAGCCGCGGGGCAGACCCGAACGTCGAGGACGCTGCAGGGCGCACGGCCCTCACGTATGAGCGAGTGTGGGACCGAGACGAGGTGAGCGACCTTCTGAAGGCCGCCGGCGTGCCAGACAAATGACCGCGGAGGCCGTGCGCGGGTCTGGTTCAGGCACCACCCTGGAAGAAAAAACCGGCAAACCGCAATCCGCCAGGACCGCCATGGGCTTGGCAAGCGTCAATACACCTGCCGCAATTGGTACACAGCATGTTGCTCCCCTCTCGAAACGGGGACAGGCCCATGGGACATGCGGCAGAACAATAGTTTCCTTTACAGCAGGGGGCCTTGGGGGTCTTGATCGACGTGGCCACGTGTAACGTGAACGGCGTTCGGAAGACAGCCAGCACCGATCCGGTAGGGCAGAAGAGACGACACCAGAACCGCGGCAGGACGAGAAGCTCCACGACCACGAGAAGCGCAATGAAGCCGATTTCCACGGATACGGTGCGCTCTTTAACGAGAATCATTGCTTCCGTGCTGAGAATACCCGGAGCACTGACGAAATTGAGCACCGGTATTGCCAGTACCCCGGCTGTGAAGGTGCCGACAACGAGAAAGCCGAACCTTGTTACATTGGCCCGAAATGCTGCAACGCCGTCCCACGATGGGGCAGGGGGCTCTCTCCTTGCGACTCTCCTCCGGATCCGGTTCACCGCATCGGCCACAAGGTGGTATGGGCACGCCCATCCACACCAAACCCTGCCGAAGAGGAGCGCAAGCAGAGCGGAGAAGAGACCCGCGGCCACAAGTGAAATCGTCACGTGCCCCGACGCGAAAACTGCCTGAACGATGACCGCCGGGTCTGCAATACTAAGGCTTCCGATGCTTACCGCATAGTATGTTCCTGTTATGAGATAAATCTCGAACAGGTTTAGCGCTGGAATGAGGAACATGAATCCGAACACAATGAGCTGAGTAGCTCTTCTGTACGTTCCGTACTTCATTCCCAACCTTCGATTTTCCTGTCTGGATCGTAAGGAAAAGTGAATTCTGGCGGTGTATCCGATCCCTCGATTCGTGACTTGGTGTCGAGGAGCCGTTGGCCTTTCAGGACAGAATCACGCTCGATCTTCTGCGAACCTCCACGGAAGCGGGCTCTAGCTTTGCGAAAATAGAACCCGGCCTCATCAATCCGTCCCATTCCAGTAGGGGTTACGTTGATAGCACGGCGAGGTCTGGTAGGGCACCGCTCTACGCAGATGCCGCATCCTACGCACCCATCGAGTACTACGGGAAACAAATTGTCTTTCAGCTCGATAGCCGTATCAGGAAAGGGGCACACGTTGTAGCAGGTATTGCACAGTGCTGCTATCTTGGCTCCCGTGGCATCGGGCAGCACATCGTGCTTGAGGAAGAGATGGCTGTAGCACAAGTCCCTGTCTATGGCCGCCTTTCCTATGGCTACCTTCTCCGGATTCCGCAGATCGGTTCTCAGGGCTCCGGTGGGGCAAAGCCTGCAGCATGCCATGCACAGATAGCATGCCTTTGACTCAGCCAGGATGTAGGGTGTTCCTACCGTGGGGCTCAGGCCGGCGCGGCGTATGGATCCGTATGGGCACACCTCCAAACATCGGTTGCAGCGGATGCACAAGGCCATGAACTGCCTCTCGTCCACGGCGCCGGGAGGCCGCATCCTGTTCATCCTGTAATCACCGAAAAAAGGGTTTTCCCCGTGCAAGAAGACCCTTGTGAGGAATCCTCTGAGGCCGTCGCTCAATGCTGATCTCACCGAGGCGCGGAGCCTGGCACGCCTCTTTTCTTATAGTTCACGGTTATCAATGAATTTCGGCTTCTTCAGTCTCCGCTTGTCCTTCTGGCCGAAACTGGCTTCTTCTACCTCTTCCTCGAAGTTCACATAAATGTGAGCTATTTCAACAACCTGAGGGACTTCATCCTTCAGTTGTGCACAGAGATTTTCCAACTCCTCAAGATCTTCGGCCTCCATATTAACTACCAGTTCAGTGCCTGAATCGGAGGACGCGTGATAGGTAACGCGAGGGTACCTTTTCAAGTGTTTCAAAACCGATTCTCGGGATCCTGTCTCAACGAAGAGAGCACTGCCGGTGATCACCATGGTGTAGGCTCCAAGGGGGGACCTGTCGCTTCCCGCTACGAAATCTTTCCAGGGAACGGGTCGTCTACTCGTGAAACGATGGTCATGTCTGCTACGTCCTTTGGATCCGCAAACCGCTCGATCTTCACGGCACAGATTTTGAACTCCGGTTGCTTGGACCCTTCATCGAACGCGTCAATGGTTACACGATTGATCATGCGATCCCAGTTTTGGTCGAACCAAGGGACGAACAGGATCCCCGGTAGTGAGGCCTTTACCACTCTCGCAGGTAAGATGTTGAAGCCACGCCTGCTCGAGATTTTGACCAGGTCCCCGTTCTTGATCCTGTATTCTTCGGCGTCCTTCGGGTTGATTTCGACATACGCATTGGGCTGGGAGCGGGCTATTTCGGGGACTCGCATTGTCATGGTCCCGCTGTGCCACTGCTCGATGACCCTTCCGGTGGTAAGGAAGAACGGGAAGTCTTTGTCGGGTGGCTCTTCTGCCCCTTTGTACGGCCTCAGGAAAACGTTGGCCTTTCCTTCGTGCTTCTGGTCTGCATAGAAATAGATGAGGGCGGTCGGCGGCACCTTAACTATTTCGGGCATGTCCATGATGGGGTCTTTGCCACGAACGTACCGGTGAACGGTGCCGGGGCTGTCAACAGTAGGGCATGGCCACTGGAGGCCCGCTTCGGATTTTTGGAGCCGATCGTACGTAATGCCGTACAGGCTATGCTCGGTCATCTTCACGCACGACCGGTAGTCGTCCCAGGCCTTTCTGTAGTTCTCGGGGGCATTATCGCCGTTCCAGGGAATGAGCTTCTCGAAGCCCATTCTCTTGGCCAACTGAGCTCCGATCCAGAGGTCCGGCTTAGCCTCGCCGGGCGGCTCCACGCACTGTCCCGTGAGCTGGCTTCGTCGCTCCGAACAGCCGTACACACCGCCCTTTTCGTAGATAAACGCCGCTGGGAGGAGCACATCCGCGAACTGGGTGGTGCGGGTGGGGAATATATCCAGCACCACGAGAAAGGCGTCCTGCATGCCTTTGAAGTACTTGTGACAGTTTGGCAATGATTGCGCGGGATTAGTGGTTGTGATGAGCATGGCTTTGATCGGCTTGGAATCGTCCCTCTCTCCGCCGAGAGATGCAAACATTTGCATGGTGTGGAATCCCGGCTTGGGGTCTATTGTTCCGGCGGGGATTCCCCACGCGTGCTCCACTTGTTCCCGGACCTTCGCATCCGCCACCGGTCGGGTGCCAGGAAGCAGGTGGCACAGGGAGCCGGTCTCGCGTACTCCGCCACAGGCGTTCGGCTGGCCGGTGAGAGAGAAAGAATCTGCCCCTTCTTTGCAAATGTTCCCTGTTATCAGGTGGAGGTTGTGAATGAGATTATTGGCCCAGACCCCGCGGGTCCTTTGATTGAGCCCCATGGTCCAGAGGCTCATGGTGGGTCCCTGAGAGCCGAACAGACGCGCAGCCTCGCGAATGTTGGCCGCGGGACAGCGAGTGAGCTTTTCAACTTTCTCTGGAGTAAACTGGTCTACGAACTTGGCATACTCGTCAAAATCCACCACCTCTTTGCCTGTGGTAAATCGGCACAAGTTTTGAATGTACCACTTGTCGATCCAGTTGTTCTTGATCATCTCTCGGGCCATGCAATGGAAGACCGCCAGGTCGGTTCCGGGATCGGCCGGAAGCCAAACATCCGCGATCCTGGCGGTTGCCGTGAGGCGAGGCTCACATACGATCACGTTGATCTCCTCAGGACTTTTCAGCTTCTGCCGCGCGATTCGACGGAAGATGATCGGATGGCATTCCGACATGTTGGAGCCGACGATGAACAGGGTGCGTGCCTTCTCTATGTCAGAGTACGATCCTGCAGGCTCGTCTGTTCCGAACGTCGTGACGTATCCTCCGACCGCAGATGCCATGCAGAGCCTGGGATTGCCTTCCACCATGTTTGAGCGGAACCCGCCTTTCCAGAGCTTATTAAAGGTGTAGCTCTCTTCGGTCATACACTGGCCGGAGCCGTAGTAGGCCACGGAATCCTTTCCATATTTCTGATGAAGCTCCTTGAACTTGTGAGCCACGAGATCGAGCGCCTGATCCCACGTGACTCTCTTGAACGTGCCATCTTCTTGCCGAACCATGGGGTACAGGAGGCGGTCCGGGTGATACATGCTCATATAACCCTTGAAGCCTTTGACGCACAGAAATCCGAAGTTCGTCAGCGCAGCCGGATTTCCCCGCACGCCAACCACCTTGCCTCCGCGAACGCCAATGTACACTCCGCAGCCGGTCCCGCAAAATCTGCATGCCCCTTTAACCCACTTGTCGACCTCTATCTGATCTTCTCCCGTTGCCTCGGTCCTCCCGGCAAACGGAATATTCAGTGCAGCAGCCGCGAATGCTGCGGCGGACAATTTGATCATTTCTCTTCGGGTAACACTCATGGCATCCTCCAGAAAACGGTAACTGCTGCGGCCGGGTCAGAATCCGGGAACCTGAAACCGCTCTTGTGCCTTGGCTGGCGAGAAGCGCTCGTATTTGGGAATGTTGTGGACAGTAAACCAATGGCCTTTGTGGCAGAAAGAACAATTGGTGATTAGCGCGTTTGCCGGCATGTCCCGGACCTGGTTTGAATGACATCCGATGCAGACAACTCTGTCAGGGTGGGCCCTGTAGTTGTTTGCATCGCCGTGACAAACGCCACACTTGACATTATTTATCCCGTGCTTTGACAACAGCCACTGATCGTAGCTCGCGGGTGTATCCTTTTGGTGGCACTCGACACACGTCCTCTTACCGAACTGCACTCGATGACAGTCGGGTAACTGGCCGGGGGCGAGAGGTGGAGCTGCGAATTCCCTCCATCCGGGATCCAGGACGGAGGTCTTTACCGGCCCTTTGGGACAATCCGGGCAGTCCTTGTCTTGGGCCCGGCAGAGGAATGCACTCCCGAGCACCCATGTCAGGATCATCGCGACGCAGGCCGCTTTTTTCATGTTGTTCTCCTCCTGGGCCGGTCTATTGCCAGACACGCAGGCCGCCTTGCCGTATGCCAGGCCAGCACTGCACGCTGTTTGATATTATGCGCACAAGCCTGTACGCTTCACTTGCCTCTCCTGATGGCTTTTACCAGTCCCGGAACCGCGGGAGCCCCAATCTGCTCCAACGTATCTCCGGCCAACTTGGCAGTCCTCGCATTCGGGCTTTCCAGGAGACTGATAAGCATCTCCACGGCTGGCGCACCAATCTTGGCAAGGGCTAGCGACGCGGCCTGGGATGCATCAGGGGTCCCTTTCTCGAGAACCGCTATGATGGATGGCACGCCCGGTGCTCCTATTCTTCCAAGAGCGTCTGCTGCGCTCGACCGCACTGAAGGCTTCTCCGATTCCAGGGACTTGACAAGCGGCCCAACAGAATCGGGTCCGAAACTCGAAAGTGCAAGGACCACCGCGTCTCTGACCCGGCTGCTCTCATCCCCCAAACAAGCAATCAGGGCCGGAATAGCCTTCCTTGAAGGTTGTCCTATGCTAAACAGAGCAAGTGCTGCGGTTTCGCGGACCATCGGATCCTTGTCCCCCAACGCTTCTGAAAGTGCAGGGACAGCGTCCGCTGCATCGGGCCCCATCTCAGATAGGGCCTCGATGATTGTGAGACGAATGATCTCGTTGGGATGGCGCATCGCTTTCGCAAGCGCGGGCACCATGTCGCGGGATAGCTTGCCCTGGGTCTTCAACTCCTGAACAGCCCGAGACGCAGCCAAGGGATCGGTGGTCTCAAGTTGCTCCACGAGTCCTTTCACATCATCTAGCGGGGTGGCTCTCTCTTGCGCTCCCGAAGGCCCTGGCGCCGCGCCTGCAAACGCTGCCGCCGTGACCGTCGCTACAGCGAGTCCGCTCACGATCAGGACGTGAAGCAGTGGCAGGGCAAGATGGAAAATTCTTTGCGGTAGCCGGTTCAGGGGCACCTCTTTTGCAAAGAGCCTCCCGCAAGGTATCGCGTACGGAACCTTAAACTCATGGCAACCTGCGTTCCGTTCGCCGGAAGTCCAGGACAGTCTGCTTTCCATGGTCGTACCTCGTGGCCCCGGTCACGCTGCGACCTGGCGTGCTCGAGTGAACTCCCCCTTTTCAATGGGAATGATGAGCTTAAGGAGCACCGTGAGGATCAGAAGGCCGATGGACCAGATGCCGATAGTTACCAGGACTTCCACCCTCGTAGGAACGTACTCCCAGACTCGACCCAGAGGGGAGGGAATGAAGCCAGGAATGATCAAGCCGATTCCCTTTTCTATCCAAATCCCGAGAATGATGAGGACAGCTCCCAAATTAAGAGTCGTGAAATTCTTCCTGGTAGCGGGGATGAGGAAGATGATGAACGCGACGATGTTGAAGCCCATGGCTGTCCAGATCCACGGTACGAGCAGACCTTTCCCATGAATCCCAACATAGAGATACCGGAGAGGCGAAAGGTGGTGGGTGTCCGAATAAAGCTCCTTGAAGAACTCCGCGCCTGCCAGGAACAGATTGATTGCCATGGCCACTGCAACGATCTCCGCGAGCTTGTGCAGCGCTTCGTCCTTCACGTGAAATCCAGTGTACCGCCGAACAATCTGAAAAATGAGGATGATCAATGCGGGTCCCGAACAGAACGCGGAAGCCAGGAATCGGGGCGCCAAGATAGAGGCATTCCAGAAGGGGCGTGCTGCAAGACCGTTGTAGATGAACGCCGTCACCGTGTGGATGCTCACTGCCCACGGTATGGAAAGGAGAATGAAGGGCAGGATGAATCGCATGTTCACCGGTTCGTTCTGATAGGACCTGAAGAGGATGTAGCCGGGAATAAACAGGTTGAGCATGAGATATCCGTTGAGGACGACAATGTCCCAACCGAGTAAGGACTGAGGTAGATTGAGGATTCCCAAACCCGGTATGAGATGCCAGAGCCGGTCGGGCCTGCCAAGATCCGCGGTAACGAACATCATGCACATGAGCAACGCGCTCACAGCCAAGGCCTCTCCAACAATCACGATTTCTTTGATAGGACCAAAGTCATAGAGGTATGCGGGAATAATCAGGAGCACTGCTGCTGCGGCTACGCCGACGAGAAAGGTGAAATTCCCTATGTAGAATCCCCAGGACACGAAGCTGGTCATCCCCGTGACCACGAGTCCTCGTTGGAGCTGCTCGATGTACTGGGTGATCCCGATGACCGCTGCCACAGTGAGGAGAGCCATCCAGGCGTAGTACACGGGAGGACCCACGAAGAGTCTCCTGACAGCCTCGGACACGAATCCTGAACTTTGCATCACAATTCCTCACCGCTTAGGTTGCGAAGAAGTAGTAGAACTTCGGCTGCGTGTTCAGCTCGGACTTCAGCCGAAAGACCCTTTTGGTACGGATGATTCGGCTGATCTCACTGTCAGGGTCGAGGAGATTCCCGAACTTGCGAGCACCCACCGGACAGGCCTCCACGCACGCAGGGTACTTTCCCACGCGAACTCGCTGTATGCAGAACGTGCATTTTTCGACAACGTTCCTCATGCGAGGCCGGTTGCCAAGATAGTGGGTCTGTGTCGTAATCTCGTCTTTGGGCACAGAGGGATCTCCCCAGTTGAACCATCGGCCCTGGTAAGGGCAGGCTGCCATGCAATATCTGCATCCGATGCACCAGTTGTAGTCGACCACTACGAGCCCGTCCGGCTCGGTCCACGTCGCCCGTACGGGGCAGACCTTGGTACAGGGAGCGTTGGCGCAGTGCTGGCACTGAACCGGCATGTAGTAGTAGCCTTCTTCGGGAACGTCGTCCGGGTTGTAGTAAATCTCGGACTCTTCAAAGTCCATGGTGCCGTCCTTAAATCTAAGCACCCTTATGTACTGAATCTGAGGATCGCGGGAGAGATTGTTCTCGTTCACGCAAGCGTATACACAGCGGCGACATCCGATGCAGCGTTGGATATCGAGCGCATAGCCAAAGAGCGTTCCGTCGATAGGCCCTTCAGTCCCCACCACGAAGTCTTGGCCGTATTTTTCCCGGTACTGCGCCTTGAGGCGCTCCACGACCTCGTCGATCTCCTTGGCAGTCATCCTCTGGTAATGCTGCTGGAAGAACTCCTGCCACGAGCACGACCCGAGAGCCATCATCCCCAATAGACCCGCGGCTCCGGCCAAAAAAGAGCGACGAGTGGGTCGAGCTGTCGGGAGGGGAGAATTCGGCTCTTCGCGCGCCTCTGCTTTGGTCGCGGTCTGGTCGTCAATGGTCGAGCTCTCCGATTGCACTTTGATGTCGTTACTCATGGCTCGAAACCTTATAGCGTGCGTTCGGCGCTCCCCTTCTCCTGAGGCGTATGCGGCTTCTTGGGGGGCGGCATGGGTTCAATCGGCTTATACTTGGGTGAATGGGGATCGTGGCAGTTCACGCACAGGTAATAGGTTTTCACTCCGTTCCAATAGCCTATCCTCTTGCCGTGTATGCCTTCACGCCAGTCCCTGAACTTCGTTCCATGGCACTTACCGCACAATAAATACGACTTGTCGAAAGGGATGGGCTTTCGGTCACTTAGTGACAGCAGGTGATTGCGGTCCTCGGGATCGTGACAATCGAGACACCAGACGCGCACGCCACCATGGTTGAGCTGTATGTTGCGATGAACCAGCAAAGACTCACGCCTCGTAAAGTCTACGGGAAAGTCCTTCTCTGGACCGTGACAGGCCCGACAAGGCGTGATGGTCTTGGGCAGCGGTTTGTACGGGACAGGGAATTCCTGCTGAGCCAGCTTCCCTTCGGAGCCGTGAGTCGATAACCCCTCGTCCAGTGACGTGGGCGTTCCGATCATGGTGCCGGGCTCGGAAGCCCCGATCGGCCCGATCGTCGCCAATGCCGGGAGTAGAGCCACCAGAGCGATCCCAAACATTCGTAGGCTTTGGTTCATGTGTGTGCCCTTGTTCCGTGAAAGGCCCCGAGAAGTCCCAGGACGTTTTACCTGGCCTCTTTGCCGCCGTATCGGTCCTGGTAGAATTGGTGTAGCTTCTTCAGCTCTTCTTTGCTCATTCCCTTGACGTACCAATCGTGCTGGGGATCGCTGAAGACCAGCTCGTTGAGCAGTGGCCTGGCAGCGTCCTTCCCGCCCATGATGCGCTCCACTTCTGGAATGAACTTCTCGTAGAAGTGCTTGGCGACTTCGTACATGCCATGCCACCAGGCGTAATCGGGTCCCATCATGGACGCACCGTGTCGGCCTCTGCGGCCCTCGTGGTGCCACAACTCATAGTATATCCAGTCGAGATGGTCGTCGAAGTCGGCCTTGCTGATCTTGCCCATATCCATGAGACGCTGGCGCACCTTTGTAGCTGGAATGGCGAACTTGTTGTTGTAAAGCTCCACGAGCTGGTCGAACTGCGAGTAGAATCCTTCTACCATGAGGTCGCCGTGGCATTGGCGGCACACGTCCTTCATGTTGTCCCGGCGTTCTTTCCACCGGCTTAGCTTCTTGGACACAGCAGGACGAAGTGTCCAGGAGATGCGCAATCCCACGTCGTGGGAGGCTGGCTGGTTGGGAGTTGCCGATATGTGGCATGTGGCGCAGGTCGCTGTGTCCGCGTAGTCTACCCCGACGACCCACTCGATCCTGTCCATATTCATCTTATCGCGAAAGGCCTGGTACAAGATGCCATGCTTGGACTCGTTGTACACCTCGATTTGCGGATGATCGGGACCGAGATGGCACTTGCCGCACGCGTCGGGCCTGCGAGCCTGCTCCCTGGAAAAGCGGTGGCGGGTGTGGCACGCGGAGCAGCTCCCTTTACTCCCGTCGGGATTGATCCTGCCGATCCCAGTATTAGGCCAGGTGCTGGGATCGATCCGACCGTTTGCAAGGACCTTCACATTGGATCCGTGGCACTGGCGGCATCCCGTAGTCTCGCAGGGAGCGCCTCCAACCACGGTCCCCAGGTAATTGTCCAGGGAATTGAGGATGTCCGCGCCCTTGGCATGATGCGACTGTTGTTGTTGATCGAACTGGTCTTTGTGGCAGCGAGAACAGTCTTTTGGGCTGACAATGGTGGCTATCCAGAATCCTCGATGATCGTATCCGTCAGGATCGCCGGCAGCTTTGTCTGTCTTCTTTTCGGCTTTGTGGCAATCGTAGCAGTTCACCCCAGCCTGTCCCATTCGGCCCATCTTCCACATTCTGAAAAGGCCGGGTGTCTTGAGCTCATGGCACTTGATACAGACCTGCCCTTCTGGGGACCCGTATAGCTTGGGATCCACCCTGACCGTGGCTTCTGCCTGGTAGGCGAGCAAGAAAAGTGTCGGTGCGATCAGGAAGAGAATTCTTCTCATGGCTCAACTCCCCATATGATTTTGAGTCTTTTCGAAAATCGGATCCGTCGTCGAGTCTGTTTGTGGCTGCCAATCTTACAGTCTGCCGCGTTGAGCTTCGCGGCAGAAATGAGGGCTGGACCACATCCCGCCCTCACCTTGACATCGTCGACCGGGCCCCAATTCTCAACGCGTGGCACCATCAGTAAGAGGTCGCCCGGCATCTGCCAGAGTAGGTCGGCAAAGCGAGAATCTGTCGACCAGTCACGAAATCGGCACCGTCATGGTCCGTCATCATGAAGTGGCCGGCTATGTCCTGGTCTCTCTGTTTCCGCCTGCCTATCAGTCTCCACTATGGAACATTGCCCGGTAAATGTGTTGTAAAAGGATGTTAAGAAAAGGTAAAATTTTTGCGCACACTGCTTCCGAGAATATTGGCCGGCTCGTGGCCGGCGGGCAAAGGCTCAATGATGTTCTCCTTGCCGAACGCGTTGTCCAGCACAAGAATATCGCTCAAATTTCTCATCAGCATTTCCATAACGATTGCAAGCATCTTCGTTATCCTCTTTTCCTGGTTCTCTCGGCAGCAAGAGCAACACATCATGGATCAGGTGAAGAATCAGGCCATAATTCTGCACAAGCAAATCGTGCTTACCAGGCAATGGGTCTCCGATCATGGGGAAGTCTTGGTGCCGGACAAGGAGGGAGGGTCTGCGAGCCCCTTCCTTTCCGAACCGTACGTGCTGTCGTCCGAGGGCAAGCCGTACGCAAAGATCACCCCGTCGATCATTACGTCCCGTTTGTCGGAACGAGCGCAGGCAGACGGTTTGTATTCGTTCAGATTGGCCAACGACGCACATATCAATCCGGCAAACGCTCCTGACGCAGTGGAGGCGGAGGCTCTGGAGCTTTTCAGGTCTTCGCCTACCCAGGAGGGGATCTTTCGCGCGGAAAAACGAGACGGCAAGAATGTGCTGCGTTATATAGCTCCGCTCTACGTAACGTCCGGATGCGTCAAGTGCCACAAGTCTCAGGGATACCAACAGGGTGAGGTGGGGGGGTGCATCAGCGTGATGATCCCCATGGACCAGGCTCAAACGGCAATCGATCGGAACAAGGCCCTCCTGATCGGGGGTGGGGTTGGTTTTGCTTGCTCCCTCGTGGGACTCATTTTCTTGACCACCCGCTATCTTGTTTTCAATCGAATAAGCCAAATAAGGAAATCCTTGGAAAGGATGCCGGTCGGTGAGTTGGACCGAGAATCTGCCGAAAAAGGAGACGAGCTGAAGGAGATTGCCACCATCTGTTATGTGCTCGACGAACAGATGAAAAATCATCACAGGGAGTTGGAAAAGCGGATCGAAGAGGCTACCGCTGACCTGAGCGAGACCAACAAACGCCTGAAAAAAGCCAATGAGGAGTTGGAGAAGCTTTACACGGCGAAAACCCATTTCTTCTCGGACATGTCCCATGAATTGCGAACCCCGCTGACGAGCATCCGAGGCGCGGTAGATATTCTGGATCGGCGAAGCTCCTGCGAGCATTCCGATTACCTGGAGATCATCAAGCGCAATACAGATCATCTCATCAGGATCGTGGTGGACTTTCTCGATTATTCGAGAATCGAGTGCGGACAATTGGAACTGCGTTTGGAGAAAGGCTCTCTCCTGGAAGTGGCGGAAACGGTCATCTTGTCGCAACGAAGTGAGGCCGAGAAGAAGACGGTGCGCCTAGTGCTCGATGCCACGGAAGATTTCGAGTTTGCCTTTGACGAACAGAGGGTCTACCAGATCCTGACGAACCTGGTATCCAACGCTGTACGATTTTCTCCGGAAGGGGGGAAGGTTACGGTCGGCTTTTTCGCCGAGAATGCGCACGCGGTTCGGTTGTATGTCCAGGATGAGGGTCCGGGGATCCCGGAGGAATACAAGTCTTTGATTTTCAAAAGGTTCTTTCAGGTAGACGTCAGGAACGGCAATTCTTCAGGTCATCGCTCCTGGGGCATAGGTTTGACCGTCTCCAAAGGCCTGGTAGAAGCTCACGGCGGACGCATTTGGGTGGAGAACGGACCAAGCGGAGGTAGTCGATTCATCTTCTCGTTGCCTCTTCGGGAGTACCATGCAAGCTCATCGGGTACTGATAGTGGATGATGATCCGGACATTCTTCGGATTATGCAGGACAATTTGGAACTGGACGGGTACCGCGTGATCGTCGCTGCCTCGGGGCGGGCCGCGCTGGAATCCGTCCGAATCCGAGAGCCCGATCTGGTCATACTGGATCTTGCGCTTCCTGATATCGACGGCATACAGGTGTGCAGGTGCATTCGAGACCTGTCGGAGGTACCCATAATTATGCTGACAGCGCGAGATCGCGTCGCGGACAAAGTCTTGGGATTGGAGGCCGGCGCCGACGACTACCTGGTGAAGCCTTTCGACTACTTGGAGCTGGCAGCGAGGATCAAGGCGTGCTTGCGCAGGTACCGCACGTCCCATGGCGCCTCAGACATCGTGGAAGTGGGAGATCTCAAGATTGACGGGAACCAGCGCATTGTGTGGAAAAAGGGTGAGAAGGTCCAGCTCACTCACCGACAGTTTTCCCTTCTTCTGCTTCTCGCCCGAAATGCCGGTAGAGCTTTGAGCAGGTCTGAGATCCGGAGACACCTTTGGCCCGACCAAGGCCTGTACGCGGGGAGCAGAGCCATAGATGTCCATGTCCAGCACCTCCGCTCGAAATTGGAAGAGGATCCGGGAAACCCAGTGAACATCATCACAGTCCAGGGCGTTGGGTACATGTGGTCCGATGCCTATGGGGAATGAACCTAACTGATGCTGAAGGCACGCGGCGATAGGGGTTACGTTGCCTTAGATACACACAACCGTATTGGCGCCGCTGAGTACTTTGCAATCTCTTGACTTCCTCTGAAGGAAAGCACTATAGCAACAATCGAGTTGTATTCCAGAGCGCAAGAGCCATATGTATCAATGCGTTGAACATCCCTTCGCAGGCAAGCCCAGGAAGGTTTTCGAGGCAGCAAGAAACTTCTTCAAAGTTAGGTACGGAGATACGAGATCCTCTCCCGCCAGCATCCGCGTAAGCGGACTCAATCAACCCGGTCTCATCAATCGGCTGAAAAGGCACTTGGACGCCAAGCCAATTGCAGAAAAGGTGGTTCGATGTCGGCTTCTTCCGTGTGTTCGGGAATTGCTTGAAAAGACTACCGATCTCCATATCCATGAGACCGACAGCAGTGGGAAGGTGGCTCAAGTCTTCTACGGAGAACCCCCCAACGGATGGAGATTCAAGGTGGTAATAAACGCCGACCAAAATGGGAACCTGCGTTTGATAAGCTGTTATAGAACGAGAATGTAGAAACAAAAAAGCCCGTGTGCTGTCGAGCTTGAAAGCTCAGTGTGAGGGCCTAGGCCTCGCAACACGGACTTCTTGTGGAAGGACATTGCCCTCCGAACCGATTCTCTTTTATTAGACACTTAATTTATGTCAAGTGTTTTGCGACACGCAAAAATACTTCACAATGTGCACGCTTCGCACGGAGCTGACATCAGGCACGATCTATATTTCTTCCTCTTCAGACCCTCGGGGCCCTCGCCTCGCAGCAAACCCAAAACAAGAGGAAAGGCGAGACGCCGGCGCTACAGGAGATTCTCGGCGAAAATCCGTGAAAGTGGCGTGCCTCCAATCGTCCTCACGTTAAGTCGGGTTTCAAACCTGGCCCTCGCCCGAAAATCGTACGCCTCGCGGTCATTCTTCGACAACGCCACTCGATCATTGCCTGTTTGTGCGAAGCGCTGCCACGAGCTCTTTGCTTAAGGGATTCAGTCGTCGAATTCCTTCCTTGGTCGCTATCCGCATGAGGATCCGTCTGAGCTCCTCTACAGACTGAAACCGTTCGTCCGGATCTTTTCTCAGGGCCTTCATCACGACCGCCGAAAGAAGTGGCGGAATTGAAGGGTCGATGTGGATGGGGGGAATTGGTTCGTCATAGAGGTGTTTCCGTATTACTTCACGGTAGGTGAGCCCTTCGAACGGTGGAGTTCCGACGAGAGTGTGGTACATGGTGGCAGCAAGAGAATAGATATCCGACCGAATGTCGATATCATGGCCCGCGTGGGCTTGTTCAGGGGACATGTACATGGGAGTGCCCCGAATCAGCTCCCTGGCGTCCTCCTCTGACTGCTTTCTCAGCACCCGTACCAGCCCGAAATCACCCAGCATCGTCTTTCCCGCGTGGGTAATGAGGATGTTCGCAGGCTTGAGGTCTCCATGGACTACCGTCTGCTGGTGAGCAGCGGTCAGCGCGCTACAGAGGTCAACAAATAAGCGGGTAAAATCCGGAAGGCTAAACCGAACATTTTGCGTCAGAAGGTGGTGTAGATTGCCTCCCCGCACGTATTGCATGACGATGAAGTGGTACCCATGCTCCTCTCCTGCGTTCATCACTCCCACCACGTTGGGATGGTTTATACGCGCGATAACTCGCGCTTCCCTCAGGAATCGCCGCAGGATCTCCGACCCCTCCCGCTTCTGCACAGGATGAAAAACCTTGATGGCAACAGGGATGTCCAAGGCAAGATGGTGGGCCTTGTATACCGTTGCTGTGGCTCCTTGTCCGATGATGTCATCCACCCTGCATCCGGCCAGCTTCAGGCCACGCAGAGGATTTTTCCGCGTCGGAGTGTGGTCCGCATAGGGCACCAGAACGGACTCGCCGCAAAGGCATTTGACGCGCTTGCCGCATCCGATTATATCTACCGAGACAATCCTTCCGCAGTTGTCGCAGAGATATCGGATCTTCTCTATCTCCTGTGCTGCATCCTCTTGTTCGGAATGCTGACGCTCGATAAAGGTCCGCAGGACCTCTTCGTGACGATCGTCCATCTTTATGAATCGTACTTCCATTCCCAGCACGCATTCCGGGCTCGATTGTGCACTTTCCTGCCGAATCACCTGACCGATTACTTCGATATTTTCGCGGTCCGGATTTTCGGGAAGCGTGAATCGGAGGAACACGAAGCTGCCCACGGGTACGGGTGAATACGTGATAACGAACATTCCGGAAAGGCTTATGTACGTGTAATAGCCGGTAGACCAATTCGATTGGTCGAAGGAGTATTCGACAGGATTTGATATGGCAATCTTCGTGTGGTTGCTCTGATCTTCGCAATAGTGGCTGAATTTCGACTCCATTGTGGTCGTGTACGCCACTTCCGCCTGGCGAACTGCAGAGATGATGGACGCGGCCAGTTCGGTGTCAGGCCCCTGGCCAGAAGAGTAGATCCCAAGTTGTCTACGGAGCTGGTGAATTTTCCGCAGCAGGGTGGACGCAAACTCCGGACTCTCATGGTAGCTCTGAACCAATCGCTCCAGCGCCGATTCAGGACGATTCATGGCCAGATATACCTCGGCGAGATCCAGAGAGGTCTTGAATCGGTCTTCCCGGGGGATTTCCAGGGCCAGCAAAATCTGGACGAGCACGCGCTCGGCCTCCTCAAACTGCCCCATTTCCATGAGGCATACGGCAATCTGGCGTCCTGCCCGATATTTCAGGACATCATGTGAAAGGGCCTTCCGGAACTCTCTGACCGCTTCTCCCCAAAGGCCCATGTCTTTGTAAGCCAGTCCCTTCTCAAAACAGAGTGCAAGCTCGTCCATCAAACCTGTTCCCGCGCTGTTTCCCCATGAAGAGCAAAAACCACGATTCCGACCTATTCCAATTCCGTCAGCCGTTCTTCGCAGCGAATCCCTCAGGACACGCGCGATGCGGTCATGCGCGGAGCACCAGCTCAAGCGCTTGCGAAGGCGGCTGATCCGGATGATATGATGATATTCTTACGCCATACCCGTAAAGCCCGGTGTGGCTCAGAGGAATAAGACCCGAGAATATAACTTCACCATTGGAATCGGGCGTCTCGAATTGTGGGTGAAGCCTTGTGACGTCGCGCACTTTGAATCTCTCCCACAGGTCGACCGGGCCATGGAGGAGCTCCACTTTTATCTCACTCGCCTTGTGCCCGGCCAAGTTCACCGTGACCGCCATTTCTACGGCTTTTCCCTTTAGGGCTGGCCGTTGATCGCGAATACTCACATCGGTGACCTGGATAGAAGGCCAGTCCTCCCTAATACGCTTCTTCCATGCCACCATTTCCTTGAGGGCCCCATAGTTTTCGGCCTTGAGTCGAGAAACCCTCTCGGCCGCAGGAAGATACGCTGTCTCCACATATTCGGAGAACATTCGCAGGGAGTTGAAGACAGGGCATACGGTCTGGATCGACCGCTTCATCATCCGAACCCATTCTCGCGGCAAGTCGTCCAACCCCCGCTCGTAGAAGAGAGGTTTGACCGTCTGCTCCAGAAGATCGTACAAGGCTCGACTCTCAATCTGGTCCTGGTATTCAGCGTCTTGGTACTCCTCACCGCTTCCGATAGCCCACCCGTTGTCTCCAAGGAATCCCTCGTCCCACCATCCGTCGAGCACGCTGAGATTGAGAGCCCCGTTGGCCGAAGCCTTCATCCCCGAAGTCCCGCACGCCTCGAGAGGCCTCCTCGGCGTATTGAGCCACACATCTGCGCCTTGCACCATATACCTCGCAACGTTGATGTCGTAGTCCTCGATGAAAACAATCCGCTTCCGAAAGGGCTCGTGTTTAATGGCCTCCACGATGCGACGGATCATCTCCTTGCCGAAGTCGTCGTTCGGGTGGGCCTTTCCCGCCATAATGACCTGGAGCGGGCGCTCAGGGTTCGAGACGATTTGCGCGAGGGTATCGGGTTCGCTGAAAAGCAGTGTCGCCCTCTTATACGTTGCGAACCGCCTCCCGAAACAGACTGTCAGCACTTCCGGATCGAGCGCGTTCCGAGCGGCATCCAACTCCTGGGCAGAAGCCCCGCGGTCCAGCAACTGCGTGTAAAGTCGTTGCCTCGCGAAATGGACGAGCCGGGAGCGACATCGTTCGTGGGTACGCCAGAGCTCGGTATCGGGGATGCTTTCCGCTCGCCTCCAGATCTTTTCATTATCCGGATCTTCCGTCCATCCCGGCTCCAGGTATCTGTCGTAGAGTCTTTGGAAGTCGCGGGAAATGTAGGATGGGATATGAACCCCATTGGTAATGGGGCGGATCGGCACCTCCTCCAGGTCCAACAGAGGCCAGACTTCGTGCCACATCTGGCGAGCCACCCTGCAGTGGAGCCTGCTTACCGAGTTGGTCAGTGACGTGAGCCGAAGGCCGAGCACGGTCATACAAAACCCCTCCGCCTCATTGAATGGCTGGCGTCTGCCCAAATTGAGAAAAGTTTCCATGTCGAAACCCAGGCGGGTGACAAAACTACGGAAGTATTTTTCTACCAGCTCCCGAGGAAACACATCGTTACCAGCGGGCACCGGCGTGTGCACAGTGAGGACGCTCTCGCTAGTGGCCATTTGCAGCGCCTCTTCGAGGGAAAGACCTTCTTCTTCCAGATAGCGACGGACCCTTTCCACAAGGGCGAAGGTTACGTGCCCTTCGTTCAGGTGAAAAACCAACGGACGTATCCCCAAGGCAGCCAGGGCCCGACAGCCGCCGATTCCCAGCAGGATCTCCTGTCGGATTCGCATCTCCTGGTCTCCCCCATATAATCGTGCTGTGGTTTGCCTCAGCGCCGGCGGGTTTTCCGCTATGTCCGCGTCGAGGAGGTAGAGAGCGACTCGTCCCACATTGAGCTTGAGCACGCGACTGTACAGCGTTTCCCCGGCAAGATCCACCGAGACAAGCAAAGGAGAGCCGTCAGGACATGTCTGCTTTTCCACCGGCAGTGTGTCGAATTCCGTCCTAGGATAATACTCTTGCTGCCACCCGTCTTTGGACAGCCTCTGATGGAAGTATCCTTCCCTGTACAGCAGACCCACGCCCACCAAGGGGACGTTTAAATCACTAGCGGATTTCAGATGGTCTCCGGCAAGCAAGCCGAGGCCGCCCGAATAGATTGGTATAGATTCGGTTAGTCCGAATTCGAGGGAGAAATAGGCTGTGACAAAGTCCACAGGGGACTCGAGGTGATAGTCATAAGACGGAACCTTGTTGAGGTAGTCGAGAAATCTCTGCCTCACTCGCTCGGCATGGTCGCTGAAGACATCGTCATCCCGTATTTGATCCAGTCTCTGCCGGGATAGCCCGATGAGGGTTTGCAGCGGATTGTGATTCGTATGCCGCCAGAGACGCTCGTCGAGGTGGTCAAAAAGCTCGACCGCGTCCATATTCCACGTATACCAGAGATTGCCGGCCATTTCTCTCAGGTGTTTGAGAACCCCCTCCATAGGGGGGACCACGACAAATTTCCCTACGGCCATTGTGACCTCATACGTCAGAGTCGGATACTAGGAAAGCCCCGTCAGCGGCGGGAATTGCGCATCAAGTGGGACTCACTGACGAACTATATCACAGTTCCTCTTCTCTTCAATGCTTGGCTCAGCGATGAAGAGTGATGAGAATCCTGTGGTGAGGTAGAGACTGGTTGTAGTGACCAGCCGCAGGAGGTCAGGCCCTGGGGACAGAGCTGATCTTGTTCGATGATTTTGCGCATCGAA
>Ga0067045_1029645_pt1 | contig 19199 bp, 14 predicted proteins | sample TerdegcTABiofilm_FD_59184 | JGI IMG/M metagenome (GOLD analysis project Ga0067045, IMG submission 59184) | Combined Assembly of (Gp0054472, Gp0054536) Wastewater bioreactor microbial communities from Singapore -Terephthalate degrading... | reverse complement strand
GCGTACGGATGATGGATTGTGATTTTATTTCCCAGCAAATTGACGCAGTGTTAGGCGACATTGGCGCAGACTGTGTCAAGACAGGTATGCTTGGCAACGCGGATATAGCCACCACGGTAGCTAACAAGCTAAAGGAATACCAAATTGACAAATTGATAGTAGATCCTGTCATGGTATCCAAAAGCGGAGCTGTTCTACTTGATGAAGACGCTCGTAAGGCAATGATAAAAGATCTATTTCCGATTTGTTACTTGCTGACTCCGAACATTCCTGAGGCGGAGGCTTTTGTTGGCCGTTCCATAACTAGCGTCTCTGACATGAAGAAAGCAGCAAAAAAAATCCAGAAAATGGGTCCTAGGTATGTCCTGATCAAGGGTGGTCATCTTCCCAATGCTCCTATAGATGTACTCGATGATGGCAAGCAGGACTATGAGTTTGAAACACAACGAGTTCGAACCAGACACACGCATGGCACAGGTTGCACACTCTCCGCTGCAATTGCGACTTTTCTGGCACGCGGGCTACCGCTCATGGAATGTATAGACAAAGCTAGGAGATATCTTTATCGGGCTCTCAGATTTTCGCTCGGGATAGGACGTGGAATCGGTCCTCTCAATCACTTTGCATCTATTACGAGAGAAATAGAGAGAACGAACGTCATTGAGGAGCTTGATCGTGCGATTGAAAGGCTCAAGCGTCTTAACATAGGTCATCTAATTCCAGAAGTTCAGTCAAACCTGGCTTATGCGATACCGTTTGCGGAGTCTGTGCATGATGTGGCCTCGTTTCCAGGAAGAATAATTCAATTGGTCAACACTATAGCCATACTCAGATCACCCAGATTTGGGGCTTCGAGACAGATACATTATCTCGTGTTAGCCGCCATGGAGTACGACCCCGAGAGAAGAGCCGCCATGACAATTATTTACTCCGACACACTCGTTAAAAGAATACAGGCCCTAGGCTATTCTGTCGCGGAATTTGACAGACAGAGGACACCACCTGATTTGCAGCAGGAGGAAGGGAGCACCTTGGCTTGGGGTGTTCAAGATGTCATGGAGGAGCTTGGCAGAGTTCCAGATGCCATTTATGATAAGGGAGCCCAAGGAAAAGTCCCCCTGATTAGACTATTTGGGAAGACCCCGTCCGCAATCGTTGACCTTATTGCAAAGTTGTGATTGACTTGTCTCACAACACTAGTTCTTGCAGGCAAACTCGACAAAGAACATCAGGATCCATTAGAAAGGGCTTCAAACGTTCATCCTACAGCAATCATGACAAATAATCTCGTTGACTCATACAACAGAACTATCGATTACCTACGTGTATCCATTACCGATCTATGCAATTTCAGGTGCGTTTACTGTCGTCCTCCAGAAGGAGTTAAACTTATCTCTCACGAAGATATCTTGAGATATGAGGAAATCCTGCAAATAATAAATGTAGCGGCTGAAATGGGTGTTCGTAAGATTCGCGTTACAGGAGGAGAGCCAACTGTAAGACGAGGCGTAGTTGATTTCATTAAAAGACTTACTTCCATTAACTCAATTGAGGATGTAGGGCTTACTACCAATGGCGCCCTTTTAGAACTCATGGCTCAAGATCTAAAAAGGGCAGGTCTGAAGAGAATCAACATTAGTTTGGATTCATTGAGACGTGAGACGTTTGCTTCCATAACTGGTAGTGACATGCTCGAGAGGGTAATGAAAGGCATCGATAAAGCTCTAAGTATAGGTTTTCATCCTGTGAAGCTAAATGTTGTCCTGTTAAGAGGCATTAATGAACTCGATGTTCCAGAATTTGCTCGAATGACCATTGATGAACGAATAGATGTACGATTTATAGAAAGGATGCCATTTGGAGGGGAGAATACTCCTGAGAGTTCGCCTGACCCATTTAGTGCGTTAAAAGTCCTTGATATAATTCGGGAAAACGTTGGAGACTTGATCCCTGAGAATCGTGGACCCCTCGATGGCCCTGCAAGCATGTTCCGTCTTACTAGAGCCAAAGGAAGGATAGGCGTCATTGATCCTGTAACTGGACATTTTTGCGGAGATTGCAATAGGCTCAGATTAACTGCGAAAGGGGCATTGAGGCCTTGCCTTTTGAGTTCAAAGGAAATTGATCTGAGATCGATTCTTAGATCTGGAGCTGACGACGGAGAAATTGCGAATATAATCAGAGCAGCGGTAAATTCGAAACCCATAGGCAGGGCGGCTCGTCTTTGCGCTATGACCGATGGAATGAATAGCATCGGAGGATGACATCCCAAGGCCATGTTTTTATAGAATAATATGAATGATCTCTCCTTCTTCAAAAACACTATCTGTTATCATTGTTAACAGAAACACCTCTAAACTCTTACTAGATTGCCTTCGACACATTTACGAGTCTGATCTAGACAGAAGAATTGAAGTTATTGTTGTCGACAACGGTTCAAACGATGATTCCGTAGCAGCGGTCAGGACTAATTTTCCCCAAACAATAGTCATCGAGGCCAACCGAAATCTGGGTTTTGCGAAAGCTAACAACCTAGGGTACCAGAACTCCACCGGAGACCAAATACTTTTGGTTAATACTGACGCAATGCTCTACAGAGACTGTATTTCGGAGCTTTTGACGCACATGGAAGCTGATCAGCGAGTGGGAATGCTCGGGCCTCAATTAGTCAATCCTGATGGCAGTAGGCAGACATCATATGAGATTACGCCGACCCTATTATCCGAAGTAGTTGGTCGAGGGGTTTTAAAATTCTTATTTCCGAGTCAGTATCCCGGTAAAAAAACAATTATATCAACTGCTTCAGAGGTAGAGACACTGATAGGCGCTGTGCTTCTAATCAGAAGAGCTGCTTGGGAGGCGCTGAACGGTTTTGATGATGAATATTTCTTTTTCTTCGAGGAGACAGACTTGGCTTGCAGACTGAGAAAGTCTGGGTGGCTGGTATGCCACGTTCCTCAGGCCAGGGCTATTCATCTCCAGGGCGCCACCGCAAAACAATACAACGCGGCTCCAAGAATCGAATATTACAGGTCGAGATATCTATTTTTCCGAAAGATGTATGGTCGACCAAGTGAATTAATCCTCAAGGTAGCCTTAACTCTAAACCTGACCCTTAACACGTTGTTACTCGGACTCGCCACAATAGTGTCTTTTGGCCAGTCCGAGAGGATTAATCATAAACTTGTTCAACGGGGAACCCTGCTGCTATGGCACATGAAAGGTTTTCCAATTGAAGCTGGGCTCCCCAGAAATTAGACAATTCAATGATCTTTACGCCATTGCGAATACCTTACCAGAGCCCCCAGAGCTGTGACAGCCCTCTCAGGGCTAGCCAATACCGGTAGGCCTTGATCCTGGAGTTCCCTGATGAAAAATTCAGACCTATCGCAGTAGCTGCCGCCTACCACGGGTTTTCCAAACTTGGTTGAAAATTGGCTAGCTACGGCGCTCTGACTTTGAATGTACTGATTGGCAAATGTAGCTGCCTGATCTTTTTTAACTCCCGCGCCTACAACCGCCTGAATGACTCTTTGATGAGGCATGAGGCAATATATGAAGAGCGAATCGACGTTATTGTCTGAAAGCAGGATTTCCGGAATGGTTCCGAGATAATCGCTATAATTTTTTGCGAATGTCAGATCAACTGGGTTTTTTACACTTGCCGTTCCTGGCACAAGAGCCTGTAATTTTTCCAAAGTGTCCTTGCTAAATGGCGAAAGTATAAGACCTGCTCGTTCAGCGGCATCCGCCGCGGCAGCTCCAGGACCTCCTGAGTGAGTTAATATAGCTGTTCTGTTGCCTCTAGCTAGGGGTTGGCTGCCCAATACGTAGGAGAAGTCAAAAAGCTCTTCTATCGAGCGGGCGCGTATTATTCCTGATTGTTTAAATATTCCGTCATACAAAGAATCTGAACCGGCCATGGCTCCGGTGTGAGACATACCGGCCCGACGCCCGGACTCAGACCCTCCGATGTAAAATGCGACTATTGGTTTTTTACGGGATACCTCTGTTGCCACTCTTACAAATTCCCGTCCACGTCTTATTCCTTCGATATAAAGCGCAATGACTCTAGTTTCAGGAGATTCCGCTAAGTATTCTATGCAGTCAGTTAGGTCTGTCATGGCTTCGTTGCCTAAGCTAAATCCCTCACTGTAACCGAGTCCGAATTTTTCAAGGTGAACGAACATCTGAGTTATGAAGCTCCCACTTTGAGAAGCCATTCCAATAAATCCAGGTTTAGCATCATAAGGGAAGAATGTTGTGTTGAGCTTGTGATACGGATTAATGACTCCGATGCAGTTTGGACCTAAAAATTTAATGCCGTATTTATTTGCTATATCAACTATCTGTTTTTGGAGCTCTTTCCCATGAGATCCTTCCTGTTCGCCAAAACCAGCAGAGACAATGATCGCTCTATCTATGCCGGATTTCCCACAATCTTCGAGCACTTCCGGGACCACGTTGGTGGGGAGGACAAGGACGGCCAGGTCTACAGGGCCTGGAACCTCTGAGACCTTGGAATAAGCGGGCAAACCTTGTATTATTTTATGCTTCGGATGAATCGGATACACAGGGCCAGGGAATTTCATGGCTAATACATGGGATAGCTGCACACTGCCCATCACCATTGAGTTGTTGGATGCGCCCCAGAACGCAATGCTTTTGGGATGCATTATCTTGTAAAGTGGATGTTTGTTATAGTCTGTCAAATTAGCCTCCAATTTCATAAAGGAGTCATCAGGATCTTGTCGCTGGAAATCGGTTTTACAAAATTTTGTTCGAATTCTAGTCTTTGGAAGAACAATTATTCATTCTCTTCCTTCTTGGAATTGACCGAGGTTTCATTCCAGACCAGAGTCAGAAGGAACAAACAAAGCCACCAAACTAAAAATCCCAGAATGACTGAAACCACTGCCAATGGTGATATCGCCATTGACACAAGGAAAATTAAATCAGAATTTGGGAACATGTTTCCGAAGATCATTAGCCATAATCCAAAACAGAATGAGGCAACGGTCACAATACCGCCTAATGATATAGCTATGGTCTTATTTCGAGACATATCCCTTATGCTATTATGAAATCCCAACAATTGTTGAGCGAATTTAGGAGTACCAAAGAACCTTAATGTCTAAATTTTTTGACATATGCGGTGATCATAAGAATATACCGATTGACTCTAAAATCAATCATAATCTTTTAAAACTTGTTGAAAAGCCAGCCCGATACATTGGCTCAGAACTCAACTCGGTATATAAGGACCTTTCATCGGTTAAATTACACATGGCATTGGCCTTCCCAGATGTCTATGAGATTGGGATGTCACATTCGGGACTGAAAATCCTCTATTCGGTTGCCAATTCATCAAGTGAAGTTTATGCGGAAAGAGTCTATGCTCCTTGGGTAGACATGGAAAAAGTCCTTAGGGACTCAAGAATTCCTTTGACTACCCTTGAAACCAAGACTCCTCTCAATGAATTGGATCTAATAGGTTTTTCTCTCCAATATGAACTGTGCGCTACCAATGTTCTGCAAATGCTCGATCTGGGTGGCATTCCCTTAGTATCTGAAAACAGAACGGAGAATGACGCGTTTGTAATTGCTGGAGGACCGGTTTGTTTTAACCCGGGACCCATATCGCGATTTTTTGACGCAATAGTTATCGGCGATGGAGAGCAGGTTCTTCTCGAAATGATCCAGTCTCAAATAGAATGGAAAAACTCCGGTTTAGACAGATCTGAATTGTTAGAAAAATGGAAAGAGATACCAGGAGTTTTTGTTCCTTCACTGCGTGAGCCTACCGACAAGATTACCAAGCGATTGGTGATAAGTTTAGAGACCGCCCCTTTTCCAATTGACCCTATAACCCCGATTTGCTCCATCGCGCATGACCGTATAGGTATTGAGTTGGCGCGGGGTTGTACTCGTGGATGTCGTTTTTGTCAGGCCGGAATGATTTATAGACCGGTTCGTGAAAGAGAGTTGTCAACGATAATGAAAATCGCCAACGATTCTCTGAATAATACCGGCTGGGATGAAATCTCCCTTTTGTCACTGTCTACGGGAGATTATTCCAAGATCTCAACGTTGGTAAAATCATTGACGCATCAATTTGCAGGATCGAGAGTAGCAATTTCACTTCCATCTTTACGTACCGACACATTCGATTCGGAGCTAGCGCAAGAAATACAAAAAGTTAGAAAGACGGGCTTTACACTGGCTCCCGAGGCAGGAACGGATCGTTTGAGAAGTGTAATCAACAAAGGAAACACCGAGGATGACCTTAAGTATGCTGTTAATTCCGCGTTTTCTTTGGGATGGAAGGGACTCAAGCTATACTTCATGATTGGTTTGCCTACTGAAACTGATGAGGACCTGGATGGAATAGTTTCTCTAATTGGCAAAGCTACAAAATGGTCAAAGGGAGGGGCTCTAAGGGCTTCCTTATCCACTTTTGTGCCTAAGGCCCATACCCCTTTTCAGTGGGCCCAGCAAATATCTATTGACGAGACGAGGCGAAGACAAAACTATATTAGGAAAGCTCTTAAAAGAAATGGATCATTGATTAAATGCCACGATCCGAAAGCCTCCTACCTTGAGGGAGTTTTTGCCCGAGGAGATGGTAAGCTAGGGGCGGTTATCATAAAAGCTTTCGAATTAGGAGCAAGATTTGACGGTTGGGGAGACCAGCTAAAGTTCGATGTATGGATGGCGGCATTTGAGGAGCTTGGAGTAGATCCGGATCTATACCTGAGGAAACGAGATACCCAGGAAGAACTCCCCTGGGATTTTGTGGATTCCAGAGTTTCCAAGGACTACCTTGTGAAGGAATGGGAAAAAGCTCTTTCAGCAATGAGCACAGAGGACTGCCGTCAAGGGAAATGCGGTTCATGCGGAGTCTGTGATTTCAAGGAAATTCGTCCAGTCTTCGTCAAGGAAAACGATGACCATGAAACACAGGATTCTGAAAGTAGTACGGAAAAAAACAACCGCAAGCATAGAGGCTTTCTTCTCAAGTTCGCAAAAAGAAAATTGATGAAATTTGTAGGACACCTTGACATAGCTAGGGCTTTTCACAGGGCCTTTAGAAGACTCAATATCAAGCTTGAATATTCAAAAGGGTTTCACCCCCATCCAAAAATAAGATTCTCTCCGCCTGCCAGCTTTGGGATTCAGAGCGAATGTGAAATGATGGAATTTAGAACTTTAAATTGTACATTAGGGCTAGAGGAAATACTGGAATCGTTAAGGCATTCTCTTCCTTCTGGACTTGTTCCGTTAGATCTTTATGAAACCACATTGAATGAGAAAACGGTTTCTGCTAAAATTCTTGACATAACTTATGAAATTAAGCTGGTGGATTTAGGTGGAGCCGGAATAGCTAATGATAAAATTCGCCAATTTATCAATTCGGACCATGTATATGTGACCTCGGAACGAAAGGGAAAAAAGAGGGTCCGTGATGTTAAAGAATGGATTAAGGAAATTTTCACCACTCCCAAATCACTCTTTTTTACAATAAGAAGCGATGAAACAGGATCACTAAATCCTTTTGAAGCACTGGGCGCTATTTTTGATTTAGATTCCAGCCGATCGCATGAAATTGAAATAGTTAAAAAAGCGGTTTCATTGGCAAGAGATTGACAACCGTTAATAAGGAAATGTCGAATGACCTCTGAAATTGTAATGAATGTAACCGATAGAGAGACTCGGCTAGCCTTACTCGAGGATGGTCAGGTAGCTGAGATTCATCTGGAGCGTAAGGGTGAAAGGGGCATAGTCGGTAACATTTACAAAGGACAGGTCATTAAAGTCTTACCGGGAATGCAAGCAGCATTTGTGGATATCGGTTTACCCAGAGCGGCCTTTTTGTACGTAGGAGATGTCTATCACCATGTCCATGATTTCAATATGATCAATGGCGACGAATCTGAGGAAGAAAATCAGGATGAAAACATGGGAATGTCAGAGGGAATTGACGAGCACATTCCTTTCTTTGCCCCAATTGAAGATTTAATCGAGGAAGGGGAAGACATTCTCGTACAGATATCCAAGGAACCCTTAGGCACCAAAGGCGCTAGAATTACTTCTCATGTTTCCATACCGGGACGATATCTGGTATTCATGCCCACCGTTGATCATATCGGAATCTCCAGAAGGATAGAGAACGAAGCCGAAAGACAGCGTTTGAAGGACATTATAAGCGAAATAAAACCACCATCCTGCGGTATCATTGTCCGGACTGTCAGTGAGCATGAAGATGTTGATAAACTCAAAGCCGACCTGACTTTTTTGCAGGGGACATGGGATAGGATATTGGAGAAAGAAAAGCGATCGCCAGCTCCGTATTTGATCTATGAGGATCTGGATCTTTGTCTGAGGGGTGTTCGAGATTTGTTTACAGAGAATGTAACCAAGCTCGTAATTGATTCACGTGAGCAAGCCCAGCGCATTATAGAATTTATGGACACATTCATGCCTTCATTAAAACCGTGCGTTGAACTTTATGAAGGCGCCGAGCCAATTTTTGATTATTACGGAATCGAAATGGAGCTCAATAAGGCTCTAGGCCGAAAAGTCTGGTTGAAGTCCGGCGGGTATATCAACATAGATTTTACAGAGGCTCTCGTAGCCATAGATGTTAATACGGGAAGGTACGTAGGGAAACGAAATCTTCAAGAGACCATTCTAAAAACCAATCTGGAAGCAGCCAAGGAAATAGCCTATCAACTTCGTCTAAGGAATATCGGCGGTATAATTATTGTCGACTTTATCGATATGGATCGACAAGCCGACCGTGAGAAGGTTTCGAATGCGCTTCAGGATGCATTAAAAAAGGACAAGCAAAAAACCAATATTCTGAAGATTTCTGAATTGGGTCTGGTTCAGATGACCAGAAAAAGAACCAGAGAGAGTCTTACAAGGACTCTTTGCGTTCAATGCCCCTACTGTGAAGGTAAAGGGTTTCTAAAATCTAAGACGACGGTTTGTTATGAGATTCTCCGAGCGATAGTTAAAAATATTTCGTATGACTGTGTTGGCACGATGAGGGTAACTGCCCATCCGGAGGTGCTAAAGATATTGTTTGAACAGGAGAACGATAAAATAGTTCAAATACAGCACACCCACAATGTTGTTATTCAACCCAATCCCGACCCCAACCTGCATCAGGAACAATATGAAATTGCCTGTGGGTGATACCTCTACAATTAACCGATGAAAAACTTTCGATCCAAGAGATTTTACGCAGGTAAATACAGCCAATCAAAATGGTGGACAGGGGGCTTTGAGTCAGTCGATGTAGGGGCCAGTTGCCGATTGATCCCATTCTGGGAGACAAACAAAATAGTTAACGACCGAATCCCCATTGTAATTGACCCAGGCCCGGCTTTTGGTCTCGGAGATCACCCCACAACCATCATGGCTCTTGAACTGCTGGAGATGTCTCTAAAAGATCTAAAGGATCACTATAATTCCCTGTCTGTCCTGGATGTGGGATGCGGGGTTGGAGTCCTGGCCATAGCGTCACTACTATTGGGCGCCAGCAATGCTGTGGCCATAGATATTGACCCTGTGGCGGTAAACATCGCCAAACGGAATTGTTTGACCAATAGGGTTATTACTGACACGGAGGATCAGGATGTCATAGCCCTATGTGTGGGTGGTATTGAAAGCATTCGGGGAAAATTTGACCTCGTCGTAGCCAACCTGGTGGCTCCCCTGTTGATAAGGATTGCCAAAAACCTTTCGGAGAATACTAGAAACCTACTCCTGCTTTCAGGTATCTACGAAACCATGGCAAAGGAAGTGGAAGCCGTTTTCACTGGGGAAGGCTTCTTACTCATTGATGCACGTTCGCAAGGAGAATGGAGATCTTTCATGTTCAAAAAATACTGAAAATCCTGTTGAGCAATAGGGAAAAAACAAAAAGCGAGGAACAATCTTTCAATTGCTTCCTCGCCGCACGAAATCTGAAATCTAGAAACTAAAAAGGGTCTTTAATCTTCTTCAGAATGTTGTTTGCCCATTCCCTTGAGACCGATCAAAGTAGTGCTTCCACTCGACCAATACTCCAAGTGTCCTTCCATAACCATTTTGTTAACCAGGTTCTTGACTTCGCGGTTCTTCATGTCAGGACAAATGGCATAAAAGTCTTTTAAATAAAACTTGGACTTACTTTTAGATTTTCCCTTTAAAGTATCGAGGATCAGTTGTCTTGCTTCGTCTTCGGTCATGGAAAGCTCCTTTCCACCGAAAAATAATTAGAATTTGAACTGAGTTGACTGTCGCCAGGTGGTGTAAGCAAAACGATAGTCATCGATCAAGTGATGGGTGAAAGGAATATTGGTTTTCTCAAAGAATCTTTCCCAACCGATTCTCTCTGCCCATTCGCCGAGTCTTTCGTACTTGCGGGCATCAGCAGCGTAAACATCAAGAATGTTTTTGACTGCCTTAACCGTAGTTTCCCATCTTGGGGGCTCATTGGGAATAAACGGAATAACGACCTTGGAGAATTTCGGTTTGCTGATTCTGTTGGACAGTTTTCCGCCGACAAGTATCGCTACGCCACTTCCAAGGTCATCAGCCAGAGGCATGGCAGCGCACATTGTGTAGCAGTTACCACAGAACATACAGCGCTCAGCGTTGACTTCCAGGGATTTTAGGCCGGTTGCGGTCTTTGCAGGTTTAATGGCTCCCGTGGGGCATGCAGCGATTGCCAATGGCAATTCGCAGAGTTTGTCGATCCACTCGCTGTCAATCATAGGTGGTTTTCTGTGAATACCTAGAATAGCGATATCCGAGCAGTGAACCGCGCCGCACATGTTCAGGCAGCAAGCCAAAGAAACTCTGACAGGAGCAGGAAGTCTCATGCTGCCAAATTCATCATAAATTCCGTCCATAACTGCCTTGACAACACCTGAAGCGTCGATGGCGGGTGTGTGACAGTGAGCCCATCCCTGGGTATGAACGATGTTGGTGACACCTGCGCCAGTCCCGCCGACCGGGAACTTGTTGGAACCAGCCTCGAATTTACGACTCTTAAGGTCATCTACCAGAGGCTTTACTTTTTCCTTCGAATCCACCATAAACTCAATGTTATTTCTTGTGGTGAATCTCAGGTAACCATCGCAGTGCTTATCAGCGATATCGCATATCTCTTTGATGTGTTCGACGCTCATGAGGCGGCATCCGCCAACACGAACGGTATAAACTTCGTCACCTGTCTCTGATTTGTGCATCAAGACCCCTGGCTCTAGGATGTCGTGATAGAGCCATTTGCCTTTATTATTCTTGATAACGGGCGGAAAGAAATCCGCGTAATAACGCGGACCTATATCAGTAATTCTATCTTTCAATGGATCGCTTGGATCGTAAGGCATAGTCTAAACCTCCATTTACCTCTGATGCTTGGCGCGGAACGCGTCGATGTCACGAGTCCATCCACCCTCAACTTCTTCTTCCTTCCAGAAGATGTAGGGGTTAGATCTAGGCTCATCAACCATTCTGGGATCCGGATCGAGTTCAATGACTCTCAAGAATTCCTGGAAGCTCTTTCTCTGAATGAGCTCTCCAAGACGCTCTCTGTTCTTTCCTTCTTCCATCCACCAATCCCAAACTTTCTCGATCAGGTCTTTGAGTTCGTCATACGGCGGCTCAATTTTCATAAATGGAACGGTTAGTGTTGACATCTGGGCGCCTTCTAGAATGGGAGCCTTCGCGCCGAAGAGAATTGATGCGCCCTGATCCAGGCCAACTCTCAATGCCTGAGGCATGACATTGAGGCAGTGCATGCATCGTGTGCACTCACGGTTGTTGATCTCAAGGGCCTTACCATCGTAACTCATACAGTTGGTGGGACAAAGATCGATAACTTCCTTTTGAATATCAAACTTACCCCAGTCTCTGCTACCGTGAGCGCCAGCGTTGGGTTTGATTTCCCCATTTACATATGCCGCTACAGCCTTCTGGTCGATACGAATATCATCACGCCATGTTCCGATCACTGACATGTCTGAACGAGCGATAGAAGCAACGCATCCGTTGGGGCATCCGTCAAATTTGAATTTAAACTTGTAGGGGAATGCTGGCCTGTGGAGTTCATCCTGATATTCATTGGTCAGCTGATGACATACTTCCTGTGTGTCATAACATGCAAACTGGCATCTTGATTTACCAAGACAGCATTCCGGGGTTCTGAGGTTTGAACCCGAACCACCGAGGTCCTGATTAAGTTCATGAGTCATTTCGAAGAAAAGAGGTTCGAGATGATCAGTTGTTGTGCCGAGGAAGACGATGTCACCGGTAGAACCATGAAGGTTGGTCAAACCGCTGCCATGTTTTTCCCAAAGGTCGCAAAGTTCGCGGAGGAACTTTGTTGTATAATATTTGCTCGATGGCTGATTGACTCGAACGGTGTGGAAGTGAGCTACGCCAGGAAACTGTTGGGGCTGATCACAGTATCTTCCGATAATTCCACCACCATAACCGAAAACACCAACTATTCCACCGTGTTTCCAGTGAGTAACTTTGTCTTCGTAAGACAGTTCCATTACTCCAAGAAGATCATCTGGAGCTTCTTTCAGAACGTGTTTACCTTTTTCCACCTGCTGCTTGATGTCGGATACAAAACTAGGCCACGGCCCCTTTTCCAATTCGTCAAGCATAGGGGTTTTGTGTTTTCCCATAAAAGGTTCCTCCTCTCTACTTAGGTCTGCTCAATCTGAACTCTTCGCGTTTTTATGTAGCGCCTGCCAAAAAAAATAATACCCTTGGAAAGTCCCTACCCGGTGTTTCTTTCCATGGTGAATATGACTCCGATTTTTCGGTAACTTGCTTATGGCACAAATGGTTAGGGCCACCTGAACGTAGACTCGCAAAAATCTAATTCAATTCTCTAGGTCAAGTCAAGAGAAAAATCCCAACATTTAAGCTAAATAACGCCATGTGGCCTTTATCTAGGGTAATAATTCTCTGCTATGCTGAATTATTTTCAGCGATCTAAGAATGCTACCAAACGCGTAGGTTATAATATTATAAAAATTTACCAAAATCAATTAGATTTAGAAAATCTGGTCATCGACCATTATTTCGTAGCCGTAACCTCTAAGTCTGAGTTCGGTTGGATGAAAAATTGTCCTACCAGCATTGAAAGCGCACTTGACTATGAGGTCAATTTGATCATTATGCTGTTAATTGAAAAAAGGCCGGAGCCGGGGAATTTACTTCAGGGAATTGCTTCATGAAACAACAACATTCCGAAATGCCACCTGTTAGATTTCTGTATGCTACAGACGGGGTTAGAAAGCCTTTCACGGAAGAGATGCTCTCTAGGACAGTTCTCATTGAGCGGCCGGGATCAGGCAAGAAGAGTAATAAGCCCATGAGTTACCGGGAATATGTTCGGTTTATTAAAGATTTTTTGGAAGACAGATGGGATGACGTTACTGAAATAATTGGCCAACGATTATTTAATCCGAAGGTCACGATTGATGAAATTGAGATTACGGCAGAGAAAAGTGGAAGCGATTATCACCCTGCTTCAATAAGGTTTCTAACTGCTGATAAAACTGTCAAATTTGTGGCAAACGTCGCTCTTACTGGCAGAGGCCGATCACGTTTGAAACAGGATTTTCTGTGCATGGAATACCTTCATCGTGAGTTTGAGGAAAAGTTCGTGCCACAGCCCTTCTTGATAAGCTTAGTAGAAGAGTTTACCGAAGCAAATAAGCCTGATTCGATGGTAATGTTTTTGGCCGAATGGCTAGAGGATTTTCACGAATTTCACGTAACGCGGGTAGGCAATGAGGAGAAGACATCTATAATCCTCTGGGATACAACGGGTGGCTCAAGAATTCTTTCGACAGCCGACTCCGAAGAAATTTATCGTCAGGTCGCTTGCATTCTCAGCCGCTATTTTGATCTGAGGGATTACCGGGAAGTTTTCCCTTGGCATCATGCCGCAGGTGATTTTGTTGCTAAAGTGGGGAGGGAAATCGTTGTCAAGCTTGTAACTGTTCGACAGTATGAGGCAAGAATACAATCAGAGGATGATTTGGTCTTTGATCCTAACGAGGCGGCCCTTCTTTTCCTGTGCAATTTAACAATACGGAATCGACTGGACCGGCTTGATGGAATTGGTGAACTTGTTTGGATTCCACGAAATTATCTCCGTTCAACCGTTGACGGTTTCTTCCAGGCCATAGAATTGAGAGAGAGTCTTGGTGAGATACAGCCAGGATTGGCTACAACTTTGAGACTAATGTGCCAGAATTTAGATTTGGCGGCGTGGACTCATTTATTTGGAAATACCTTGGCTTCCTTTAACCCAGAGGCTCCTGACTACGAACTCATAGAATACAATCTGCCTCAACATATACTGGAGGTTTATCAGTTGTTTAGGCAATCTCAGGACTCACGAATAACTTCCCAAGATTACGATTGAAATGAATTCATTCACTTGTGACATTCCCAGGGTATTGATATCGGCATTAAAAGGAGGAGCGGGTAAGACCTTAATTACTCTTGGTTTAATTGCTTCTCTCAGGAGACGCGGATTAAAAGTCTCAGTCTTCAAAAAAGGTCCCGATTACATTGACTCAAACTGGTTAGGTTTTGCGGCGAATTCACCGTGTTACAATTTAGATTCCTTCTTGATGGGACAAGATGTGATCATTGATTCGTTTGTAAGGAAGTCTGCAAAAACGGACATAGCCATCATAGAGGGGGCCAGAGGCTTATTCGACGGCGTTGACAGCTCGGGCTCTTACAGCACAGCAGAACTAGCAAAAACATTGGGAGCGCCAACCCTGCTTATCATTGAAGGATCCAAAATGTCTGGGACTGCTGCCGCTCTCACTAGGGGATGTCAAGTTTTGGATCCGGGCTTGATGCTTGAGGGCGTAATACTCAACAGAGTTGCCGGGAGCAGGCATGAGGACATCATGAAATCCGCTGTTATGAAATCATGCGGAATTCCAACCGTTGGATCAATCGCCAAGCAGACGTTCAAGAACTTTCCTCAGAGGCATCTGGGATTGCTTCCGATTGAGGAACACCCGGCAGCTTTGAGTTTGATTGAACAGGTTGAAGCTGTTATCTCCAAGGGAATAAATCTGGATAAAATTGTTGAGATTGCAAACAAAGCTCGAAAACTTGAAATCACAAGGCCCGACCTAACTTCAGAAATCGGCGAGTCCTTTTCTGGAGATCTGCGAATAGGTTTTCTAAAGGATTCAGCGTTCCAATTTTACTATCATGACAATCTTGACGCTCTGGAGGCTACAGGAGCGAGCCTTATTTCGGTCAGCGCTCTTGATGACCAGAAACTGCCAGATATTCACGGGCTTTATATCGGAGGAGGATTTCCGGAAACCAATGCTGAAGCCCTGGCTGCAAATCATTCATTCAAAGCCTCGTTGGTGGAGTCAGTGGCAAACGGCCTGCCAGTGTATGCTGAGTGTGGCGGATTGATGTATCTTTCAAAAAAAATAATTCTAGATGAGAAAGAATTCCCAATGGTTGGCGTTTTCCCAATTACAACGGTGTTAAAGAAAAAGCCACAAGGTCTGGGGTACACCGAGGTGGAGGTGACGGGAAAAAATCCATTCTATCCCCTAGGAAAGGTTATCAGAGGTCACGAATTTCATTATTCCTCTGTTGAACTGGAAGATTCGGCTGCTCCTGTTTACGCCTTTAGAATAATTCGAGGACACGGAATGGATGGGGTCAACGATGGAATATGCGTTAACAATGCCATGGGTTCATATCTTCACGTGCATGCGCTAGGCGTTCCATACTGGGCACGGGCGATTGCAAAAAGAGCTTTTCAATTCAAATTGAGTCAGAAGAAACAATGATTTCTACAAGTATACCTAGAATGGTTCTGGGAGCATTGAAGGGTGGGTCCGGAAAAACTCTCATTAGTGTCGGTATAATTGCTGCTCTGCGAAAACGAGGTTTTAAGGTAGCTGTTTTCAAAAAAGGCCCCGATTATATTGACGCTGGCTGGCTCGGACTTGCAGCTTCAACAGATTGCCACAACCTGGATTCATATCTTTTCAGCAACTCTGACATTCTCAAAACGTTTGTTCTGAAATCGAAAGATTTTGACATCTCTATTATTGAAGGTAATAGGGGGGTTTTTGACGGAGTAGACTCAGTAGGAAGTTTTGGCACTGCTGAATTGGCCAAGCTATTAAAAGCGCCATTGATCCTTGTTATCGATTCAACAAAGATGACCCGAACTGCAGCCGCTCTAGTACTTGGGTGTCAATCCTTGGATCCGAACCTAATTCTGAAGGGGGTAATAGTCAATAGGGTTGCCGGCCAAAGGCACAAAAGAATATTGACTGAATCTATCGAAAATATTTGCTCCGTTAAAGTTCTAGGGTCGATTGATAAACTGAATCTGGAGAGCTTCCCTCAAAGACATCTCGGTTTATTGCCTTTGCATGAGCATCCTGGAGCTGCAACATTTGTTCAGCAAGCTGCGGAGATAGTTGAGAACAATGTGGATATTGAGGCATTAGTTCAAATAGCTAATCAGGCCAATGAGATACGTCTGGAAAACCATTTGTTTGTGCCGGATGAAAACGGAATGGAACACACTTGTTTAAAAATAGGTGTTTTGAAAGATTCTGCTTTTCAGTTTTACTATCCGGAGAATCTTGAAGCGCTAGTACATTCAGGGGCAGAATTGATAGAAATAAATTCGCTGGAACCCAAAAAATTACCTGTAATAGACGCTCTTTATATTGGAGGCGGTTTCCCGGAAACTCATGCTGAAAGGCTTTCTGACAATCAGGTTTTTCGTCATTCGCTAAGAAATGCTGTGGAAAATGGCCTGCCGGTTTATGCTGAATGCGGTGGTCTGATGTACTTGTCTCGAAGTTTGACCATAGATAACAACAAATATCCAATGGTAGGAATTTTTGATATCGACGCCGTGTTGGCCATGAGACCCCAGGGTCACGGTTACATACACGTAAGAACGGTGCGGGAAAACCCATTTTTTCGGGTCGGCTCGACACTAATTGGTCATGAATTTCACTATTCTTTTATTTCCAACAGTGACACCGATTCTGGTAGTTATGCTTTCGAGGTTTTAAGGGGGCACGGCATCAACGGTAAAAATGACGGCATATTCCGGAAAAATGCGCTCGGAACTTATGTTCACATTCATGCGACCGGTGAGCCCTGGTGGGCAAAAGGCATCTTGAACAAAGCTCATGATTACAGTCTATCTCGCAGAGTTTTGGATTTTGATGAAGACAAATGAATGTTAGAGAAAAAATTGACAGCATTATGGGGCCAAGCGGTGTGATAGCAGACTGCATAGAAGATTACGAGCACCGTTTGCAGCAGATCAAGATGGCCCATCATGTATATGATGCTTTGAATTCAGGCGACAGACTGATTGTAGAAGCTCCGACTGGAACAGGAAAGACACTAGCGTACCTGATCGCTACAGCTTTGTCACGCAAGCGTGTTGTAATTTCTACTGGCGCCAAAAATCTTCAGGAACAGCTTTTTTACAAAGACATCCCGTTTGTACGAGAACACCTTTTTCAAAAATTTAACGCCGCCTTACTAAAAGGACGTGGAAATTTCGTTTGTCATTTGAGGTTCAAGAATTTTGTGCGTCAACCGAGCCTTTATTCGACAGAAGCAGAAAAGCAGATGCAGCAGATTGTTCAGTGGTATGCAAAGACGAACAGATCAGGCGAAGGCGACCGAGCTGAAATAACTGATTTGCCAGATGATAGCCAGATTTGGTCCGAAATTTGCTCGACGGCTGAAACATGTATTGGTAAGAAATGCCCTGATTATGATAGATGCTTCATCCAGAAAATGAAGGCCAGAGCTGCCGTAGCTGATATTATGATAGTAAATCACAGTCTTCTGGTTTCAGACCTTAAAGTCAAGGCTTCAGGATATGGTGAGGTCATTCCAAGGTACGAGGCTTTGATAATTGATGAGGCTCATAGATTTGAAGAAATAGCCACTAAGAATCTTGGTTTCCAGATAAGTCTTTTCAGGATCATCAGATATTGCAGGGATCTTAGGGCCAAACTCGCTGAGCAAAAAATTGATACTCGAAAAATACTGTCTAACATTTCTGATTTAGAAGAATTCGCCCGGCGTTTATTTAGTTTCTTTGATGACGTGGTTGGTTCAAAGACACTTGATTCAAATTTGAAGCCCGCAATCTGGGAAACCGTACGATTATTGAGTTCGCGATTTGAAACGACTTCATCGATGGTTCTTAATTTGCCGGACCTACCGGAAGAACTTCGACTTCTTGGCAAAAGGGCTACAGAATTGGCGACGGAGATTCAGACTGTTTTCGACATGAATTCTGATTATAATTATGCTTGCTGGGTTGAACGCAAAGAGCGGAATGTAACGTTGAATGCGGCCCCTGTTGAAATTGGAGATGTTCTGGTCACACAATTGTACGAAAAGATCGAATCCTGTGTTTTCACGTCCGCAACTCTGTCAACGGGAGGGAATTTTGATTATTTCAAGGCAAGACTAGGCTTGAATATGGGGCCTAAACCAACTGAAGTAATTCTAGACTCACCATTTGACTACTCTTTGCAGACATTGCTCTACATACCTCAATCAATGCCTGATCCATCATCGCATAATTTCGTTAATACTATGGCACATCATGTCGAAGAAATTCTGAATGCGACAAAAGGACGGGCTTTTGTGCTGTTTACTTCGTATAAGAACATGGATGCAGTTTTTAATCTGTTGCAAGACAGGTTGGAATTTCCAATGTTGATTCAGGGATCGAAACCCAAAACGGCCCTACTAGAGGAATTCAGGGTGACTGATGGGGCAGTTCTGTTCGCCACTAGCTCGTTCTGGGAAGGAATTGATGTGAAGGGTGAGTCTCTTTCTTGTGTGATAATTGATCGACTACCGTTTGCCCCTCCTGGGGACCCAATTGTTTTTTCAAGAATTGAACGAATGAAGAAATATGGAGCTGAGCCTTTTTTTTCTTATCAGGTTCCCATGGCGGTCATAGCCCTGAAACAGGGCATGGGCAGACTTATTAGGACTCGTTCAGATCGTGGGGCCCTATGTCTAATGGATCAAAGAATTCTTACTAAAAACTATGGTAAAATATTTTTGCAAAGCCTTCACAACAGCCCTATAAGTCGTAACATAAAAGACATACGAGTGTT
>Ga0067045_1029644_pt1 | contig 19199 bp, 15 predicted proteins | sample TerdegcTABiofilm_FD_59184 | JGI IMG/M metagenome (GOLD analysis project Ga0067045, IMG submission 59184) | Combined Assembly of (Gp0054472, Gp0054536) Wastewater bioreactor microbial communities from Singapore -Terephthalate degrading... | reverse complement strand
CGTGGACGTCGGCAGCGCGAGCCCGCATGAAGTAACGCGGGTCGAGGCGACGTTGGATGCGTGTGTTCTGGACGAACTGCCCCAGCGGGTGGTGGGAGACAAGGCCTATGACAGCGACCCGCTGGATGCGCGATTGGCCGAAGAACGAAACGTGGAGCTGATCGCTCCGCATCGAGGTGGCCGACGCAAACCGCCCAGCCAGGATGGTCGCCCACTGCGACGGTATCGACGACGGTGGAAGATCGAACGGCTGTTCGCTTGGCTTCACAACTTCCGTCGGCTGGTTGTGCGGTATGAGTATCATTTGGACAACTTCCTGGCCATGATTCAACTCGGCTGCATCGTCATCCTTCTTCGAAGGGTTTTGGGATGAGTTCTAATCGAAGCCTCGCTGACGCTTACGGGAAAAATGGGACGGCCCTATGGTTTTCTTGCTAACAAGACGATTGGGGCAATTGGATGGCCTGATTTAACGCAGCCTGCTCATTGTCCTAAGTTGAATTGGATCCTGCCCAATATTCAAGATAAAGTGACCTCTGATTGGCACGACGCCAAAGCAACAATCAATGTGTTGCCCCACCCCATTGAAGAGATCTCATTACTTGGGAAATTAAAGACAGAAGGGGCAAGCGTGGGATGGGCAGGTATTACCGTTGTTGGTGCGCTGCCCCTGTAATTTTGGCCGAGGGGACAGTTCTTATTCATACAGCCTGTTGGCAATAAGGAAGATACATGAAAGACAGAAAGCTCTTTCTAAAGGCAATTGCCGGGTTGTGTATAATTACATTACCCGGATGCGTCAGCATTCCAAAAATGGAGAATGTCAGGATGGAAAACCGCAATACGTTTGATCACACAACAGGACGCCTCGTCGCGAGTGGCGACGCCGAGATTTACGTCGAAGAAATAGGGATCTCTGATGGCCCAGTCTTGCTCATGCTGCATGGGGGGTTCGGAACCATCGAGGACTTCAACACTATTACACCCATCCTTTCTCGCCACTTCAGACTGATCGGGATCGACAGCCGCGGACACGGGCGATCAAGTTTAGGAAGCACCAAACTTTCCTACAAGACGCTGACGGATGATCTTAGGACGGTAATCAATGTTCTTGATCTTCGAAGATTTAGCATATTGGGGTTCAGTGACGGTGGCGTGGTGGCGTATCGTTATGCGGCAGAAAAGGATAATAGGCTCCAGAAAGTAGTAACGGTGGGGGCAAGCTGGGAAATGAACGAGAAGGAGCCCTGCTGGGAGATGATTTCCGGCATGACCGGCGAGGCATGGAAGGGTATGTTTCCCGCAAGCTACGATACCTATATGCGTCTGAATCCTAAACCAGATTTCGATACATTTTCCAGGAACGTTGTCACCATGTGGACAGATCTGTCCACGGATGGACATCCCGGAGAGAACATGCGAGATATTGTCGCAGATATGTTGGTGATTCGCGGGGACAACGACTTCCTTACAAATCTTGAGAGTATGGCGCGATTGAAATCTATGACAGAGAAAGTGAACTTCTTGAACGTTCCTTTTGCCGAACATGTAGCATTTGACGAGTCGCCAGAAATTGTGCTTGGTGCAATGGGCAAGTTCTTGGGTGTTGAATTGAAATAGGACTGCCAACCATGCCTTGCACTCGGATGGCAATTCCGCTGCGCTCCATTGCCCCCGGTGAAGGCCACGTTATCCGCCCTCCCCGTCCCACGCTTCACGCTTCACGATCGGTTTTGCGAAACGAACCCAATTTCCGCCGAAGCGGGCGTGACCGGGGCACAGACAAAGGGGCAAAGACCCGATGAAGTCCTTTGAATCGGCTCCGGGGGAGGAGCTACTTGTTGCGGTCGAGCAGAACCACAGCCAGGCGTCGAAGGATGTCGGCGCCGGCGCCGAAAGGCTCCAGAAGGGTCGTGGCCTCCTGGGCCAGCGCTCGCTCCAATTCGCGGGCCTTCTCGATGCCCACGACCGCCGGGTAGGTGCACTTGGCGGCCGCGGCGTCCTTGCCTGCGGTCTTGCCCAACTGTTCGCTCGACGCGCAGACATCGAGAATATCGTCGGCGATCTGAAAGCCCAGTCCGATCTTCAGCCCATATCGCCCCAAAATCTCCACCTGCGAAGGGGTCCCCCCGCCGCACAGCGCGCCCATCCGAGCGGCACAGCGGAACATCTTGGCGGTCTTGTTGGTGTGGATGTACTCCAGAAGCTCGACCGTCCCGACCGTGTTCTCCGCTTTCAGATCGGCGACCTGTCCGGCAATCATGCCGGCCGGACCGGCCGCCTGGGCCAGTTCTCGCACCAGTGCAACCGTCAAACCCGCCTCGTCGATCCCGTCGGCAAGGACCTCGAAAGCCAACGTCAGGAGACCGTCGCCGGCCAGGATCGCGGTAGCCTCGTCAAACGCCTTGTGGCAGGTGGGGCGCCCGCGTCGAAGATCGTCGTCGTCCATCGCCGGCAGATCGTCATGCACAAGCGAGTACGTGTGCACCATCTCGACAGCTGCGGCCGCCACTCGGGCGTTGGGGTTATCCCGCCCGGCGACCAGTTCGCAGCACCACAAAACCAGCGCGGGGCGGATCCGCTTGCCGGGCGAGGAAAGGGTGTATCGAAGGGCTTTTGCCAAGGGCTCGGGGATTTCCCTCTGTCCTGCCAGGAGCCGATCAAGGGTCTCGTTGACGATCTGCACCCTCTCGGTCAACGAGCCGTCGAAATCCGGATGAACCACGCGTGATGACATAGCTTCGAATTTGCTATTTCCGATTTACGGTTTAGAATCGGGCCCGGATCCGCTCCAGACCCAAAAACACGGCAAAGCTTACTATAAACGGCAAATGGACAAGAGTAAATCACGAATGATTCTGGTTCTCGGCGTAACCGCCTCGGGCAAAGCCCGTCTGGGGTTCGAACTGGCGAAATCCCTGGACGGCGAAATCATCAGCATCGATTCGATGAAGGTCTACCGGAGAATGGACATCGGCACCGCCAAACCCTCCAAGGAAGCCCAGCAGCAGGTCCGTCACCACCTGATCGACGTAGTCGAACCCAGCGAATCGTTCAGCGTGGGTCTGTTCCTGGAGAAAGCCCTGGCGGCGATCGACGACATCCGCAGACGCGGAAAGACCGTCGTCGCGGTGGGCGGCACCGCCCTGTATATCAAAGCCCTTCTTTACGGCCTTTTCGAAGGTCCCGGCGGCGACGAGATGATCCGGGCCGAGCTGCGGGCCCAGGCTCACCGCGAGGGACTGGCCAAGTTGCACGAGGCCCTCCAGCGGATCGACCCCCTGGCTGCCAGCCGCATCGACCGTAACGACGCCAAACGCATCATCCGGGCCTTGGAGATCTACCAATTGACCGGTCGGCCCATTTCCAGTTTCCAGAAACAGTTCGACGCCGACAAGCCGATGCACGACTGGACCATTCTGGGCCTTCGCCGCGAGAAGGAGCAAGAGAGCCGGCGGATGAACGCCCGGGTCAAAAAAATGATCGAGGAGGGTCTCGTGGAGGAGGTCCGATCTCTGCTGGCCGAGGAAAAACCCCTGAGCCGCCAAGCCCGCTGTGCGATCGGCTACGCCGAGATCATCGAGCATCTTGAAGGACAAACGAGCCTTGAAGACGCCATCGAAAAAATCAAGAAGAACACGCGTCGGCTTGCCAAGGGGCAACGGACCTGGTTCAAGACCTTTAAAGGAGTTCGATGGATCGACGTGGAGGCGGAGGAAGCTGCGGAATCCGTCATCGAACGAGCGAAAAAGGAAGCGGTCCGCACGGAAGAATAAAACAAAAGCGGCCGGAGACGGTATTCAGGCGTTCTGCAGGTCTCGCTGGGCTTGCAGGACGGTCGCGGTCTCTCCCAGGACGAGTTGTTTGAGCAGGCTCTGGGGCACCAGGGTCATTCCCATGTTGAAGATCCGCTCCTCCACCATCGCGGCCACCACTCGCGCCGTCTGACGGGAAAGCCCCGACCGCTCGGTCAACTCGTCAATAATCCTGCTCTTGTCCCAGGGGATCCGCTCGGGACTCTGGCGGGCGAGATGCAATCTCTCCACATCCGCGAAATCTCGGATATCCACCGCCAAGATCTCCGTGCGCGCACGCTTCAGACGCCGACCCATGGCATGTTCGCCCAAAGCCAGGGCCGCAGCTTCAAATCCCGTTGAAACGAGCACCGCTTTGATCATCGAGAGAATCTCGCTGGAGCTCACCTGCCGATCGTTGTACCTGCGATAGAGGTAATAAGTCACTACCTCGGCCAGATCCTCGGCCATGGTCATGTCGGGCCGACCGCCAGCGGACAAGGCGTTGTTGATCGTCCCGATGACTTTGGTGTGAATGTACTCCTCGGTCGTTCCGTCGGCCTTGATGACCAGCAATTGCTTACGCATGATGACCGTTTGCCTCCGTGCTGACAACGCCTGCGAAATCGGCCCCGTAATGCGTGATCCGTTTCGACTTCTTTCGTTCGCGGGCTTTCAATGATCAAAGAGCTTGAGCTGTTCGGCCGGCTCGGTCTCCCGGATCGCCCGGCTGACCTCGTCGATCAGTTCGCCGGCGTCATCGAACTCGCGGTAGACGCTCGCGAACCGGATGTACGCGACCTTGTCCACATGGCGAAGGTGTTTCATCACACATTCGCCGATGAACGCCGAGGTCACCTCTTTGTCGAAACTGCGGAAGATGTCCTCCTCCGTCCGGTCGGCGATCTGCTGGATCTGTTCGGCAGAGACCGGCCGCTTGTAGCAGGCTTTCTGCAAACCCGCAATGATCTTCTCCCGCTCGTACGGCACGCGAGACTTGTCCTTCTTGACCACGTGCAACTTGAAGCTGTCACCGGTTCGCTCGTAAGTGGTGAACCGCCTCTTGCATACCAGACACTGGCGGCGACGTCGGATCACGCGTCCTGAATCGCTGGAGCGCGAGTCGACGACCTTATCACTGTCTTCCTTGCAGAAAGGACACCTCACGACCCGATCCGACCTCCCGAGACAACCACCGTCCCAACCCCCGGCACAAGGCCCGGCACCCGATCCTCGCGCCAGAAACCCTTCTACTCTATATAGCTATGGCCTTTATTGTAGGACCCAGATATAGCGTGTCAACGGAAATATCAGAAGGAATGATGGAGGTTGGGGTCTGTGTGCTCGGCACACAAAAAAAGGCCTCTGCGCCAAGGGGCGCAGAGGCTGGCTCGGAAAGAAACTCACGTAGCCCCCCCAAAGTTTGTCACGGCCCGGCTCCATTTCCGAGTATGTAGTCGCAGATGGGGTCGCGGGGTCCCCAACGCTTGACCGCGTTGGGGATCCCTCCGAGACGCAGCACGCCGCGTTCGGACGCCCCTAAGCCTGGGGTCTTTCGGGGTCCTCGATACACAGACCGTGACGAGTACCCCCCTCCTGTCTATGAGGCAGGCTTCTGCTTCAAAGACTTTGCCATGGCTGCTGCATCCTGCTTTCCTGCTCCGTCGTTACTTATAGTCTACGACAAAAACCGGGAAATGCAAAAGGACAGGAAACGTGAAGTTACAAGTTTGAAGTTCGCAGTTTGAAGTCAGAGGAAGCGCCGTGGGCCGCCTCTCACTCCAAACGTGAAATTTCACACTTCAAACCTCCTCCACCTTCGCCTGACTCCGCAGCAAATCGAGGTACTCCCCGAGTGCCTGTTCCCTTTTGTGCTCCGCAGCCTGTTCGGCGACTTGATCGTGGATCTCTTTCAATGGCGGGACCGCCGGCGGCCGACGGTCGTACAGCTTGGCGATGTGGAAACCAAACCGCGTGCGAAAGACGTCACTGACTTGGCCGACACTTAAATTGAACACGACATCCTCGAACTCCTCCACGAGTTGACCCCGTACGACGTAACCCAGGTCGCCCCCGCGGTCGGCGCAGTCGGTGTACTTGGGTGCAACCATCTCGAACGGCGTCCCGGCGGCGATTTCCTTGCGAGCCTGCTCAACCACTTCGTGGGCCGCGGCCTCGTCGGTCTGCCAGTTGACGTACTTGACGATATGGGCGACGCGGATCTGCTCACCGGAGGCGAAACGCTCCTTGTTCTCTTCGAAATACCGGGCGATCTCAGCCTCCGTGGGTTTGGGCGTCCTGGCGTAGATCTCGCCGATTTTGTGCTCGACCTTCATCTGGAGTTCGATCATCTCTTTGACCTTCTCGTCGCTGTCGGCGTTGAACTCCTTGTAGAGGTCCTCGATCTTTTCGTACCGCTCCTTCAGTCGGGCGAAGGCCGCTTCGATCTCGCTGGTCGGGATCGCAGGACCCGAGTTCCTGGCCTCCTGTCGGAGCAGGACCCGCTCAATCACGTTCTCCTTCGACCAGTCCAGAAGCTGGGCCTCGCGGGCCGACGGCTCCAAGTGGGAAAAAACTTGCTCATAGCTGGGTCGCAGACGGGTCGCCTCTTCCTGAATCTCTCGATCTTCAATTCGCTGGCCGTTCACGACGATTGCCATTTTATGCTCCTCAAGGGATTAAGTCCGAATTTCGAAATCCGAAACCAGAACCAAATCCAAATGACAAAAACCCAAATGACCGAAATGCTGTCGCTCGTCGGAAGATCCGTTTTGAGTTTCGAGCTTTGGTCATTCGTGCTTGCTTCGGATTTCCAAATTCGGATTTCGTGCTCCCCGCGCAGCGGGGTTATCCACGTGCTTTTGCGAACCAATCGGGGTCCTTCGCCAGCTTCTCCCTGGCCTCTTGCGTCATCATCTCGAACGCCGGATGGGTACTCTCCCAAGCCCGTAGGGTGAAGGGGGTTTTTCGCATCTTCTCGATCTCCACCGCGGCCTCGCGGAGGTAGCTGCCGTAGATGTGCAGTGAATCGCTGATATCCACATAACGGCCCACGCGGACCGGTTCGCCCCGCTTCTTCGCGATCGCCTCCGCGATCGTCCGCTGCAGGTCGGTCAACGCGTAGACATTCATGAACCAGGCCTTGTACAGGTCCCGGCTTCGCCAGTGGGTGTTCATGTTCAGGATCCAGCCCCCGGCTTCGTCGGCGATGAGCCGGCACCAGATCCGCTGCAAGCACGGCGGATCATCCGTCTGCGGATCGGCGGTGGGCATCCAGGTGACCGCCTGCGCCCGGCGGGTGTGCCCTACCTTGGACAGGCTGTCGATGATGTACTGAATCTGGTTGACTGCGCCGAACGGCTTGGGGCTCTTGGGGTCGCGAAGGTCCTCGACCGGACAATAAGCGAACAGCCGCTCGTGATAGGTATAGGTCCATTTGCCGGCCGCCGGATCGATCCAGTGGTCGTGGATGCCGGCGACCACCTCCTGGCGGTAGGCTTCGAGTTCCTCAGGCCCGCCGGGAAAATTCTTGTGAATCCGCGGCTCATTGAACGGATTCGTCACCGCGATCATCACCGTCGCATCCTTGCTGGGCGGATCGTCCGGCTTGTCATATTGGGTCTTGACCTCGTAGCCTTGGTCCCACACCGCCAGTACGGCCTTCTCCCAAGCTTCGGGCAGGCACTCGGCGGTGATCGAAATCACAGGCATCCCATCGATGTCGATCTTGGTCATCTGCGTACAGGCTCCACGGTGGCCGGCTCGGTCCCTCGCCTGGGCTTCAAAAACCGGCTGATGTCCAACTCTTGCGGCATGATGTTGTACTGGGCTCCATGGCGTTCGGAGATCTCCTCAAGCATCTGCTTGGCGCGGAAGGCGTACCAACTGTCCGGCCAACGCTGCAGGATATCCCGGCAAGCCTTGACCATCGGGCCATATTGCATCATGGGCAACCGACCAATGCTGCGACCGGCAACCGCCCAAGGCAGAAGTTGTTGCGCGGCGACGTCCTCGGTTTCATCCAGGGGTATGAAATGCAGAGTGGTTGGCCGGGTGATGCTGCTGGGCAGGACCACCCCGGCAACCGAAACAGTCGGTTGAGGTTCCTGCCCCGGGGTTTGAACTTGAACTTCTCCAGCGGGCTGCTGCACCGGTTCGGGCACCGGTTCCGCCGGCTTGGGGGCTTGGCCGAACTGCTTGTCACGATCCGCCATGTCGTAAAAGGTCTTGTCATTCTCCGCCGGCGACGGTTCCGAAGTACTACCGGTGAACCGGCCGAGCACAATGATCACCAGAACAACCACGACGGCCGCTCCTGCGATTTTGACCCAGATCGAATCCACGGTCTTCGCTCCTTTCCCTGGCGAGACAGCATCAAGGTTGCCTCGACGACAATCTCCAGAGCACTTCTTTACTGCCCGGCCATCTTAGCACGCCTGCCCCCCCTGGCAAATGAGATTTCGCGACGAGAATGGTTTGTAGGGAAGCCGGCAGGCGTGATGACTCATCCGGTTTCAGCGTATTTCCCCGGTTGCGGCACGTTCCCACCCTTTTCGTGGGGGTTCGAAACACGCGAAAATGAGACAAACCACAATTGTTTGACATATAGGGGTTCCAAATCATAGCATAGATCTACGGCTCAAGGAGGAGCAGGAGGTGATCCCAAGCGATTTTGTCGCAACAGGGACTCGCAATGCCGTGAGAGATAAGTAGGTATGTTCACTGGACTTATAGAAGCTGTATGCGAGGTAAAATCGGTCGCCGTCGGCGGCTCCGAAGGCGGTTCGCTCGCGGTGGAATTGGGCGCACTGGCTGGGGATTGCCGGCCGGGGGACAGCATCGCAGTCAGCGGCGTGTGCCTGACGGTGACGCGGCTCCAGGGCTCGCTCGCCACCTTCGGCCTGAGCCACGAGACGCTGAAGCGATCGTCGTTGGCGAACCTGCGACCGGGCTGGAAGGTCAATATCGAGCGGGCGATGAAGGTCACCGACCGCTTCGGAGGCCACATCGTGCAGGGCCATATCGACGGCGTGGGGACCGTCCGTTCGGTCAAGACGCTGGGCGAGTTCGCCGAAGTAGAGTTTGTCGTCGACCGCGAGCTGCTGGACCAAATGGTTTTCAAGGGCTCGGTCGCGGTGGACGGCGTGAGCCTGACGATCGCAGGTCTGGACGCGAGCGGTTTTCGCGTTGCGGCGATCCCGGAGACCCTGAACAGGACCACGCTGGGCGACGCATGTGTCGGCAGACGGGTCAATATCGAAATAGATATCCTGGTCAAGATCGTGCGAAGGCAATTGGAGATCTTGATCCCTTCGCAACAACCGTTGACCATCGACCGATTGCGACAGATGGGTTTCTAATGGCCAAAGGTGCTCGCAACTCGATTTCGGAACAGATGGTCATCGGGGTGACCATGGGGGATCCCGCGGGCATCGGGCCCGAGGTAGTGGTCAAGGCGCTGGCCGATCCCGAGATCCGTCGAGCGGCCAAGTTCATCGTCTTCGGCATGAACGAACAACTCTGCTACGCTGCCGACCGGGCGGAGATCGAGCCCTTCTGGGGACGGCACCAGCATGAGAAAATCAGTCGGGACTACCCTTACAAGGTGGTGGTTGCCGACTACGACGAGTACAGTGTGCCCCCGTGGTTGAAGGAACCCAGTCGGGTGTCGGGCGAGGCATCGATCAGATTCTGTACCGACGCCATCGCTGCCGCCAAGGCCGGCATCGTCGATGGGATCGTGACCGCCCCCATCAGTAAGGCGAGCTGGAAGATGGCCGACGCCACCTGGCCCGGCCACACGGAACTGTTCGCCCAGAAATGTAAGGCCCCCCGAAAAGCGATGATGTTTGTCGCCGGACCGCTGAAGGTGGCCCTGGCCACGATCCACCTGGGCCTGTTCGACATACGCAACAAGTTCACCATCGGCTGCGTCTTCGAACCGATCGACCTGCTCAACGACGCCTTAAAGGAATACTTCGGCCTCGAGAACCCGCACATCGGGGTGGCGGGTCTCAATCCACACGCAGGCGAGCAAGGCCAGTTCGGCGACGAGGAAGAGCGGATCATCACGCCTGCGATTCTGTTGGCCCAGGAGCAGGGTATCGACTGCGTGGGCCCGATCCCCGCGGACGCCCTGTTCGTCAAGGCCGTCCGCGGCGAGTACGACGCGGTGGTCGCGATGTACCACGACCAGGGCATGATCCCAGTCAAGCTGCTGGACTTCGACCACGCGGTCAACATCACAATCGGCCTGCCCCTGGTCCGGACCAGCCCCGCCCACGGAACCGCTTTCGACATCGCTGGACGCAATTTGGCGAATCCATCGAGTATGAAATCCGCGATTCTGATGGCGATCCAGATGGCCAAAACTCGCCGGGCCTTCAGAGCAGCCCCGGTGACGCCAAGCGGCCGAACGGAAAACGGGACCCCGGCGCGGGAAGAACCCAGCGATATCGCATAAGGGCCGCCAAATCCGAATATCGAATTCCGAAATTCGGATTTTTTTATAGATGCAGACGAAACACCAAATCCAGGAACTCCTCACCGCCGCGGGTGTGGTCCCCAACCGCCGGCTGGGCCAGCATTTCCTCGTGGACTTGAACCTCATGCGTCTGGTGGTCGATTCGGCCGGGATCGGGCCTTGCGACGTCGTCCTGGAGATTGGAACTGGGACCGCGTCGCTGACCGAAGCCCTGGCCGAACAGGCGGGACAGGTCGTCACCGTCGAGCTGGACCCCACCCTGGCGGGCGTCGCGCGGTCCCGCCTGGCGGAAAAGGCCAACGTGCAGCCCCTCCACACCGATGCGCTGTCGAACAAAGGATCAATAGCGCCGGCGGTTGTGGAAGCTGTGGCCGCCGCGAAAACGAAGCTGGGGGGGACGCCGCGGACGTTGCTCGTGGCGAATCTACCCTATGATGTGGCCTCGCCCATCATGGTCAACCTGATCAAAGGGCCCCTGATCGTCGACGTGATGTGCGTGACCGTACAGAAAGAGGTCGCCGAGCGGATGACCGCCTCCCCCGGCCGGCGGGACTACGGAACCCTGAGCATTTTCCTGCAGGTGACCGGCAAGGTCCAGAGGCTTCGAAACTTGCCGCCCGGGGCGTTCTGGCCGCCGCCGCAGGTGGAGTCTGCGATCGTCCGTTACACCCGTGACGAGAACAAGGTCCACAAAATCGAAAATATGGATCTGCTCGGAACGGTGGTCAGCCTTTTCATCGGTCATCGTCGCAAAATGCTTCGAGCCTGTGTCAAGGGGTCCCCACCGGGGCTGCCCCACCGAGACCTGTGGCCCGGGATCTTCGATCAGTGCGCCATCGACTCCACCCGCCGACCGGAGGAGTTATCGCCTGAGCAATACGTCGCCCTGGCAAACGCCTGTCATCGGCTTCCACACCACCGCAGAAATGACGATGCCGTATAACGATGATCTTCATGGCCTCGTCAATTGGGAATGCACATGACACGCAATCTGCATCGGGTATCGGCCACAACATCTTCAGACAAAAAACGGATGAGGATGTCCCGGTTGCCGTCGGAAATCCTGTCAATGAGACCGCCCGTCAGAAAGTCCGCCGTTGCGCCGAACCTACCGGGGGCCGACGACTTGAGCCGAACCCAGTCGGTAATAGCCGTCTTCCTCCAGTCACGAAGGGTTCAATGCAAGTCGAACATCACGATTCTCCTGCGGGCAATGAAGCTTCACTCCGAGAGTACAAATCCCCGGGGCCCCGCGGAAGAAGTCCTGGCCGCTCTTGCCCTTGCCGAACTTCTTCAGCGACGAGCCGGGCGAGGGCGCCCAGTTGCCCTGCCGCTTGACGCTGGTGTAATGCGCCAGCTCCAACACGGTCGGCGTCTGCCGCCAGACGGATGTAGAGATGGTCCATGCCGGGGGACTCCAGCAGGTTCGCATCCTTTTTGATGACATACTTGTTTACGGGGTTGTCCGGATAGTTGGACTGTTTATCGAGGTTGATGCCAGGTCTTTTCCAATTCACAGCGGGTTGATGCCTCGATCCTGAGCGAAGTTGGTGGTCACCATCACTCTCGAGTATACTGGTTCAGCGCCGAGAGTTGTAGTATAGGGAAATCTCGCTCTGTTTTGAAAACGGATTTGTGTCGCTGCGATGCGATGGAAAAGGCGCACATGACCGTCAAACAGGTCCTTGGACGGGGGGAATCGTCAGGACAGTCGATGACCGCAAGACGAAAGAAAGGGAAACGCCATGAATCGACGTGAGTTTTCAAAAAGTGCGCTGTTGATGGGGATGGGAATGGGAACCAGGGCGGCAACGGAAACCCTCGCGGCGGGGTCTGGTCCTGGCGGGGAATTCTATGAAGACCCCCCCAAGAGATTGCCCGTCCGTAAATTCGACGTGATCGTGGCGGGGGCGGGAACGGGCGGCGTCGTGGCCGCGATTGCTGCGGCACGGCAGGGGTCGAAGACCGCGATCATCGAGGTCAAGGGCTATCCCGGCGGGACGGTCACCGAGGGCGGGACCGCACTACACAGCTTTTACAACCTCTGGAAGGCGTTCCCTGGCGTCAAGAAGACGCAGGTAGTCAAAGGAATTCCCCAAGAGATCATCGACCGGCTCATGAAGGTCGGCGGCTGTTCCGGCCATGCGGAGATGTTCGAAGGTTACAACTACGATTCCGTCTGCACCGCGATCGATACGGAATTGTACAAGCTGGTCACATTTGAGATGCTCGTCGAGTCGGGCGTCCAGGTCTTCGTGAATACGATGCTGACGGGCGCGATCATGGACGGCCCGCGGGTTCGCGGCGTGATTGTCGAGAGCCGCTCCGGCCGGGAGGCGTTCTACGCGAAATCCTTTGTCGATTGCACCGCCTACGGCGACCTGGCCGCTTTCGCGGGAGCCAGATTCACCGAGCCCAACGATTACCCCGTCTGCAACAGCGTGGGCATCGGCAATGTGGATATCGACAAATATCACGAGTTCATCAAAGCCAACAGAGCCAAGGGGCAATTGGCGAAAGGGTATCGTAGCGGCCGGCCCGACCAGATCGTCCGCGCCGGCGCGGAGTGGATCGATGTGCCGGGATTGGCCCAGGGGGCGAGGGAAATCGGCATGGCTCTGATCACCACGACCGTCCACGATAATTACCTGATGTTCATCAAGTGCAACCTCAAGCTGCCGGTCAGTCCGACCCATCGGGATGAAGTGGCCAAGGCCGAACTGGAGATTCGCAGGCGGATGGCCAAAGCGGTCGAGCTGTTCCGCCAGCACGTCCCCGGCTGCGAGAAGGCGTTTATGGCCCGCACAAGTCCGAAGCTCTGCATCCGCCGGGGCCGGCTCATCGAGTGCGACTACGACATCACGCTGCCGGACGTGCTCGAAGGCAGACACTTCGACGACGAAGTCATGGTCTATGGCTTCCATGACTCCGCCCCGCGGCTTCAAATCGCCAACGGAGGCACCTACGGCATCCCTTACAAAGCCCTGTGTGTCAAAGGCATCGAGAACCTCTACGCCTGCGGCATGATGATCACCTCGAACCACGACGCCCATATGTCCACGCGGAACACCGTCTGTTGCATGGGCCAGGGCCAAGGCGCCGGCACCGCGGCGGCTCTCTGTGCCGCTAAGAATCTCGGCACCCGAGATCTCAAATACGCCGCCTTGCGAGAGGCCCTTACGAAGGGCGGCGTATATCTGGAGAGTTAGACCGACAAAGGCGGTGCTTGGGAACAGAAACACAACGCTGAAACCAGCAGCAGTCACAGTCAAGTCAACAGGTCGATTTCAAGCAAGCCGCAGGATGACCGTGGTTGGATCCTGAGGAACAAAGACCTTTCGAAGGCTCCGCAAAGTCGTCGGGCATCCAAGAGCCGAGCGATCGAGTGGACGTGCTCGTGTTGGCTCAGGCCTCCATGGCCGGCAATAAGATTGCCAGCATTCCCTATGGCGGGACCGAATACGTCGTGGCCAATGGCGATCTCATTGGTTCCTCCAGACAAAAAAAACGGGGCCCGTCTTTCTCAAGAGAACGGGCCCCGCTTTTTCTGGATCATCATCAGGGTGAATCAAAGGCTCACACCGAAGACGCTTCTTGCTTTGTCAGCTCCTCAAGCAATCGCACGATCTCTTCCCGATCCTGGGGCGTCAGGACGTTGGCTTCGCGGTCGATCTTCAGGGCCTCGTCCAAATACTGGCGGGCTGCGGCGGCGTCTTTGAGTTTGACGCAGATCTCGCCCAGCCGAAGGTTGGTTCGGGCCTCGCGACGCGGGTCCGGCGAACGACTGAACGTCAACGCTCGCAGAATCTCGTCAAAGGTCTTTCTCGCCTCGGGGAGGCGCCCATCCATTTTCGCCAGGATGGTGCCCTTGGTGTCCAGCAGATGCAGGTTGGGGGACGTGGAGCCGGACGCCTTGGCTGCCACGGCCAGACCCTGATTTGCGAGCTTGAGCGCCTCCTCGTACTTCTGGAACCGTTCCTGCAGAATCCAGGCAAGGTCGTTCATCGCGCGGGTCTCGTCCGGTCGCAGACGCAGCAGTTCCCGATACGTCTTTTCCGCACCGGCAGCGTCTCCCATCTGGTACTGAGCGGAGGCAAGGTTCAACCGTGCGTCCGCCGAGGTTGGCCAAAGGGAAACCGCATGTTCGAGCAGCTTGATCCCCTCTGCCTTCAGTTCCGGCGGCTCGAGCGACACGAGGATCTCCCCCGCTCGCAGGAGAGTGCCCAGGTCCTGGTTCTTGGCCCGAACATAGGCGGAACCGATCTCCTTGAGATCATCGAACCGTTTCTGGGTTGCCAGCCACAGGAATCGAGCATGGACAACGATCAGCTCGTCGCCATGCGACTGCTCCAGTGGCTTGATGACCTCATCGGCTTTGGCCATGTCCCCCCTGCCGCGGTAGAGATCCGCCAACGTCACCTGGGCCGGGATGTCGTTGCTTCCTTGCGTTGTGCGACAATAGGCCTCCAGTTCCGGAATCGCCGCCTGCGGCTGATTCAGCGTCGCGTGGAACTGGGCGCGAAGCATCAGGAGCCTGGAGTTCGACGGCATTCGGCGCACCGCCGCATCGAGCAGCGTCCTGGCCTCGCCCTGTAGCGACCGCCCCTGGTTACTCAGCGACGCCTGGCTGAACACGTCGATCGCGTCCAAAGAGTTCGGATCGCGCTGGAGGGCCTGTCGGGCGAACTGGGCCGCGGTCGGAGGGTAGCCCAAAAGCAATTCCGCACGGGCCCGCAACGTCAGAAGCGTCGGGTTGGTCGAATTCGACTCCAGAGCGCGGACCGCCAGATCGGCAGCGGTCTGGTACCGCCCTTCTTGCATGGCCAGTCCGATCAGATACACATGAGCTTGAATTGAGGTCGGGTCCCGCTTGACGATGTCCTCCAAGATACCCTTGGCCTCGGCGACCGACTGCGGCGTGCCCTCCCGGAGCTTCTGCTGGGCCAGCAGCATCATGGAAGACGTGTCCGGCGGCAGGTCTTTGATCATCTCGAGCGCCCTGGTGGCATCCCCCGGTTTGTCTCGCGAGAGCAGCAGTTGGGCCAGGAGGCGTTTGAGCCGCACGTTCTCGGGGTGCAGGCCCAGGCCGGCCTCGGCCTCCGTCACCGCCTGATCGAGCTTCCCGGCACCGGCATAGAAATTGGCCAGCAGCTCGTATCCTGCCGGGGTCTCCGTAAACGTCGTCAGTTTGCGGTAATCCTGCTCCGCTCGATCCGCTTCACCTCGCTCCGCCAGATAGACCGCCCGCAACCAGTACGCCTCGAAATTGCCGTACTCCGCGACATAGTCGTCCAAAACACGTAGAGCCTCTTGGGGTCGGCCTTCGGCGTTCAGAATCGACACCCTCACCGCCGTCAACGTCCGCGACTGCGGCTGGATCGCCTTGGCTTCATCGAGGTATCGCATCGCCTGGGCGAAATCCCGTGTCTCCTGATAGGTGAGCCTCGCCAGCTCGATCCGCGAACCCGCGTCCTGTTTGTCGTTGGATACTTTCAGCCGCAACTCGTTGATCGCCCGCGAGATATCCCCTGTTCCAACCGCCAGGCGCACCTGCCAGTTGGCTTCCACCTGCGGATTCTGGATCTGACGCAGGATCTTCTCCGCCTCCGCGAAACGATTCTGACCCACGAGTAGGCCGAGCAGTCCCTCCGCGATGCCGGTGGCCGACGGATTGGCCGTGAGCCCCTGCCGGTAGACCTCCTCCGCTTGCCTGAAATCCCCCTGGCGAACGTACATTTGCGCCAACATCAGAACCGGCGCGGACCACGTCGGTTCCGTCTTCATGCAGTCGCGTAACAGATTCACCGCTTCTATCTGTTTGGAGACCGCGTCAGGACCTGAGAGCCACAGCGCCGCCTGGTATAGTTTCCACCAGAGTCCGCGTTCGCCTTCCGCCTTCCGCAGCTCGGCAATCAGCGTACCGAAGGCGTTGGGGTCTCCTTGGATCTCGGGACTTGTCAGCAGTAAAAGACGAGCCTGAATCTCCTGGGGATCGCGCGCCAACTCCCTGAGCAGTCCGATCCCGGCGGCTCGATCCCCCCGCGCCAATTCCAGCAGGGCCAGTCTCGTGTTCAAGAGCTTCCTGCCCCGGACGTCCGTGACGGACTCCAGTCCCTTCTGCAGACCGGCGCGGGCGGAGTCGTTGTCCTGCTTCATCGCGTAAAGATCGGCCAGCATCAGCCAAGGCTCCGCGACGTCCTTCTGACGCGCGCAAGACGCTTCGCAGACCGCCACCGCCTCGTCCAGACGCTGGGCATTCACATATCGTCGAATGAGCTGGGTCTCCGCCCTCAGGGGATCGGGGCATTCCGCGATGGCCTGCTTGAGTTCCTGTTCCGCCGCCTCCGGCTGACCGAGTGCCTCCGCGATGATCGACTGGTAAACGCGTATGCCGACGCGTTCGGGATGCTGCTGCCGCAGGGAAGCCAGTTCTTCCGCCAGAACTTTGAGGCTCGATGCGTCGGAGACTGCCCTGGGCCCGATGGCCTTGCTGATCCCGGCGCCGATGCGGACCAATCTCGCTTCGATGTCCAGGGGATTGGCGGACTCCGCTTCCTTCGCTGCGACGAACGCTTTGTCGAAGTCGCCCGCCCGCGCATACAGTCGGGCAAGTTCCGTGGCGATCTTCCGATCCCGCGGATTGAGACGACGGTATTGCTCCAGGGCGGTCACGGCCCGACTTACCTGGCCGGTCTGGCCGTAGGCTCGCCCCAACCACAGCAGCATTTGAGAGCTGTTCGGATCGTTGCCCGCCAGCGGCTCCAGAACATCGATGACACTATAGGGTTTGTTCTCCGCCGCCGCGACCAGAACCTTGAGCTCGGCAGCCAAACGCGTGGACTCCGTCGTCCCCGGCTGATCCTTCGTGATCGCAAGGTACTCATCAAGGCATCGCCTTGCGTCCGAAGCCCTTTCTGCGACTGCGTACACCCGAATGACCGCAGGCAGGATCGCTTGTCGGTATCCTCTCTCATTCGGATCCAGCGAAGCCAGCACTTCGTCCGCCAGGCTCGCTGCTTGGGCCGTCGCTCCTTTTCGCATCGCCAGCTCCGACGCCAAACTGAATCGCCTCACCGCCCAGTCGTTGGCGTTGGCGGACCGATCCTTGATGCCCTCCTGCGCCAGCTTGTCCGCCGCCTGCAGCGCAGCGTCCGCGCGGTCGAGCTCGCCATGGAACATCCACTCGGCGCTCAGGGCACATCGAACGTCGACATCATTCGAACTGAGTTTTTCGGCAGACTCCAGGTCCTGTCGCGCCAGGGCCATGAACAACGGCCTGTTCGGATCGCTTATTTCGAGGGTCTCCGCCCGCATCCGGTAGAACTTCGCGCGATAGATCTGCGCCTCGCCCGAGCCGGCCTCATACGCCACCGCCCTGTTGAGCCAGTCCAAAGGTGTCGGTTGCGGGGGGGCCTCGCCGGCGGGGGCCTGCGGCTCCTGTTTCGGCGACGCCGACGGTCCCGCTGCGGGCTTCCGACGACCAGCGGCCTCCGCCTCCTTGACCTCCACTTCCGCCATCTGACGGCACGCTTCGACGTACTGGCGATGCCTCGTGGGCAGGGTCTCCAACCGCTGGATGTAGGGTTCGAGCACCTTCCTGGCCTCCGCATACTTCTGCGACCTGTTCAAGGCGGTGGCCAGCCAGATCGGCGCTCTGACGTCGTTGGGCTCCCGCTCCATCCACGACTTGGCGACCTTCGCCATCTCCTCGAAGTTCTCGATCATCCCGTACAGGCCAACCAGCTCCTCGGCGGCCTTCGCGTCGTTGGGGTCCAACTGCAGGATGCGTCCATAGGCCCAGATCGCCCCTGTGACCGTGGTGACCTCGAACGGCCGCAGGTGCATCAGGGATTGGCCGAACTTCCTCAGGACATCGAGATCATCGGAGTTCCTCGCGAGATACACCCGCCAGTGACTGACCGCCCCCTTCCAATCCTGTTTCTCATACGCTGCGTAGCCCGCGGCCAGAGCCCTCTCCGCCAGAACCCCTCTTCGGATCTGACGGGCGGCAAACAGCCCTCCTCCCACGCCTGCCACAACCACCAGGAGAATGATCAACAGCTTGACGTTGACTTTTGCGGATCGCTTCCTTTGGAGCATCGCTCGACCTCTTCCTTGTTCACTGATTCCAAACCACTTCGGGACAACCGTATATCGGCTCTTCCAGGGCATCTTTTATTCTTCGATTTCTTGAAAGAGTATAGACCCAATACCTATTTTGCGGAAGTCCCGTTCGTTTCTATCGGATTGCCTCATGACCGAACGTCACGGCGAAAAAGCTGTTGGGAAAACACGTGGCTCTTGGGGACCCGTCCCCGGCGACCGGTCGTTGCCCTATCTCCAAGTACGCAAAAGCTGGATGAGCCAAAAAGGCTCATCCGGTCTTCGCATACTTCCTGGTGCGTTGGGCCAATAGCATGAAATTGGATAAACCTGAAGGAAACCGACGGGCAAGCCCCCTGCGGCTCGTGCCCGCGTTCGCTCGGTGTTTTCCTGATCATATCATGGGCAAGACCATCCGGCTCCGCCGGGGCCCCCGCACCACCATGCTGCTGGGGCAAGGCGAAAAATGCCAGGGGTCCGGGGACGGCGTCCGCGGACGTGGGACATAGCGCAACCACAGAAGTACGTAAGAACCGGATGAGCGCGAAAAAAGGGGGAGAGCGAAGGCTTACGGGCAGTCTCGATGTCTTTTTCTTGTTTTTCGGCTTTTTTCGTTTCTTTCGGCGATAAGATCTCAGGTTGCGGCCGGAGGCCGCAGAAGTGGGGATGCATCAAGAAAAGCCCCCGCCAAAAGCCGGTTCCCGCCCCCCAAACGCTTCCACGCCCGCAGAGCGGGCCTCGTCGCCATCGTCACACGATAGTCCGGCGAGACCCCGCGAACGGGGCCTCGCCGGACCTTGAATCACCAAACTCACATG
>Ga0067045_1029643_pt1 | contig 19207 bp, 14 predicted proteins | sample TerdegcTABiofilm_FD_59184 | JGI IMG/M metagenome (GOLD analysis project Ga0067045, IMG submission 59184) | Combined Assembly of (Gp0054472, Gp0054536) Wastewater bioreactor microbial communities from Singapore -Terephthalate degrading... | reverse complement strand
AAGAAAAGGAGAGGGTTTCCATTCAGAATTGTGGGATCGGGGCACGGTTTCTTGCCTTTCCCATTTTTCCAGAGCTTTTCCTTTTCCCTTCCCCTATTCGCACTTCATTCCGCTGAATACTTACTTCTTTAGCAGAACGACTTGACGAACCGGTAGTAGACCTCGGCCGCTTTCTCGACCTGGTCCAGGGCGATCCATTCCTCGGCCGTGTGGGCTTGAGCGATGGAGCCTGGGCCGAAGATCACCGTGGGCACTCCCGCGGCGGCGAACAGTGCCCCGTCGGTCCCATAAGGCACCCCGACCGCCCTGCACGGCGCGGCCAACCCTGCTGCCGCCTTCGCGAGTCGATCGGCCAGAGGCCGGTTGTGCTGGTCGCCCAGCGGCGGCCCCTCCATGAACGGTGGGTCGTGCTCCAGCGTGAACCCAAGCGACGCCTTCTCGCGGAGGTAGTCGATCAGGTGCTGCCGGGCCGCATCGGGCTTCTCCCCGGGGGCCAGACGCCGGTCGATTTCGATCGTGCATCGGTCCGGCACCGTGTTGACACTCACGCCGCCAACAACCGTGCCGACACTGAGCGTGGCCGGACCGCAGAGCGGGTGCGTGGCTAACGTGCCCACCACGTCGCGGGCGTACTTCTCAATGGCCGTCACGGCCCGGGCCATCTTGTAGATCGCATTCTCGCCCGCCTCCAGGGTGGAACTATGGGCAGCGCGACCCAGGGCATGGCACCGCCACCGCACCAACCCCTTATGCGCTACCACGACCTCCAGGTCGGTGGGCTCGGAGACCACGGCGAAATCGGGCCTGCGAGGTATGAGCGTGGGAGAGCGGGAGAGGGGGAAAGTGGGAGAGTGGGAGAGTGGGAGACGTGGAGACGCGGAGGCACGGAGATGCGGAGATGCGGTGGGTGACTCTCTGCCCGCGCCGTCTCTTGGCGTCTCCCTCTCTCCCCCTCTCCCTCTCTCCCCCTCTTCGATCTCCGTGTCCCCGCGTCGCCGCGTCGCCGTGTCTTCTCTCCACGCCGCGGCGATCGCCTTGGCTCCCGTGAATCCACATTCCTCGTTGACCGAGCAGGCCATGATGACGGTGGGCATTCGCTTCGGCCGCTCCTGGTGGAGCCGGGCGAGGGCGACGAGCATTGCGGTCATCCCACCTTTCACATCGCAAGCGCCCCGACCGTAGAGTCGCCCCTCGCGAATCTCGGGCGTGAACGGCGCCACGGTCATCCCGGTGACCGGGACCGTGTCCTGGTGGGCCTCGAAGAGAAGGACCGTATCGGCCCGGCCCGATTCTGGATCTGCTTCGACGCGCGCCAAGATGTTCTCGCGGCCCGGTTCCGCCAATTGCCGCTGGGCCGGGATCTGGAGCCGCCGAAACAGCCGTTCCAGATAGTCGGTCAACGCCGACTCCGCAGGACTCCCCTCCGGGCCCGTTCGGCCCATGGGATTGACGCTCGCAGTCGCGACCAGTTCGCGGAGGGTTTGAACGAGGCTGAGCATTCCATCCCCTTGAGGGGTTAGAGGACTTGGCTTGATCGGCGGTATCGAACGTCGCTCAGTGGCGGAGTCGGCACCGTGCCGTCCGGGCGTCACCCAAGTCGGCATTGGACGCCCCGACACGGTGGAGCGTCAAGCCCCGTCGGACTGAACTCTTAAACGCCATGCGAAATGCACGACTGGCACCCCACTCCGTTCATGCTGTGTATACGACATCTTTGGACCTATTTACCCCATGTTCTCTCGTGGCAAAGATATTGCCCATTTACCTTGAAGGTGGGGTTGAGGAATGCCTTTGAGCAGACGATAATCAGCTTTGCGTGAGGGGTTTTCCCCTCACCCTTTGCCCTTCGTAGGTCCCTGCCCCGCCTACGGAGGGCTGTTTTTTTTGGCACTTCGCCGTAGGAAGTTGCCGGCAGGGAAGATGGGAAAAGGAAAAGGCGGGGAGAAAGGGGAAAAGAACAGGAGGGGGTTCTCCCACAGAATTGTGGGCCCAGGGCGCGGTTTCTTGTCTTTTCGTAACACTTCAGCCGTATGAAGTTGCAGGAAGAGGAGAAGGAAAAAGGAAAAAGCAGGAAAAAATGGGGAAGAAGAGGAGAGGGTTTCCATTCAGAATTGTGTGATCAGGGCACGGTTTCTTGCCTTTCCCATTTTTTCAGAGCTTTTCCTTTTCCCTTCCCCTGTTCGCACTTCATTCCGCTGAACACTGACGTCTTTTCCATTTTTCCAAGGGTTTCCCTTCTTCCTTCCTCTGGTGGCACCCAATTCACGAATCGTCGTCCGCGTGAGACTCCGCGCTGGCGATGACAGCACGTCCAGCAATGTCGCGCTTGCCCAGCCCGGGGGTGATGTTTAGAATAGGGGTAGGCCAGGGGCTGGTGGAACCACCCTCTCGCAAGGGCATAGGCTGACTGGTCCGCGGCGCGGAGACGCCCCGACGGCATTCGTCGAAGGCCAAGGGAGCGAGATCGTGGTATTGACCGAAATCGACCGAGGTCTGCTGGAGCGCTGCCTTCAGGGGAAGCCTCGAGCGTGGGAAGACTTCGTGGACCGTTTCATGGGCCTGGTCGTCCACGTGGTCAACCATACCGCCCAAATCCGGGGGCTCAGGCTTGGCCCCGAGGATCGCGACGATCTGGTCAGCGAGGTCTTCTTGGGCATCCTCAAGAACGACCTGGCGGTGTTGCGGCATTTTCGCGGCCAAAGCAGCCTTGCCACGTACCTGACGGTCGTTGCCCGTCGCACCGTCGTCCGGGCCGTTGCGCGGCAGAGACGCACGGGCGTGTTGGCGAGCAGTAGTCCGCGACGCGCGCGAGAGGATGTCCCCGATTCCAGCGGCGCGCCCACGGAACGGATCGGCGACCGCGACGAAGTGGAACGGCTCCTCGGGGAACTCCACGAGGGCGAGGCGGCCGTGGTGCGGATGTACCACCTTGAGGGCAAGAGCTACCGCGAGATCAGTACGGCGACCGGGGTGCCGGAGAACACCATCGGCCCAATCCTAAGCCGGGCCCGAGGCAAGATGCGCCGCCGCGGCGCCAACCAGGCCGCCGGGTAACCTCACCACCGCCCGCCCGGCTTCGCGGGGTAACGCAAGTCGTAGCGGCGGGAAACCGCCTGGGGCTGCGCGGCGGGCCCCGGAGGCGCGGCAGGCTGATTCGGATTGCAGAGGTCGATGGGCGTCATGCCTTGGCCGGTCGGCATGGCCCAAAGCTGATCGGGGTTCGCGAGCGTCCGGTTGACCTGCACGTTTCCGAGGTTCAGCCGCAACGCTGTCTTTTGCGTTGGGATGCGGATGTCGATCACGGTCGGGGTTGCGAAGCCGGAGAGCGGATCGCGGCGGTGCTCGCTCGTGGTGGAACTCGCCAGGATCTGATTCTGCCCATTGATTACGTGCTGCTCCAGCAGCAGGCCGTGCAAGCGATCCAACACGGTGATCTTCGTCGAAGGCCCGTCCGGCCCGTTCCGCACCGTGCGGATCTCAAGTCGCCCGTCGCTTCGCAGCCAGGGGCCCTGGTGCTGCTGGGTAGGGTCGATCTCGCCGACCCCGAGGGCCTCGATGAGCCAGTAGGGGTCAATCAGAAGGCTCTGACGCACCGGACTGGAAGCGAACTGGGCGTGGCGGCAGAAGTAGACGGCGGGCGGCTGGGTCCGCTTGGCCCAGAACCAGAACAGCTCGTCGTTGCTCCCCACGTCGAGTTCCTGCCCGAGCATGCCCGTCCCCGCGCGAATGCGGAATCGTTGCGGCCGCTCGAATGCCACGGTCGCTTGCAGCGTGGGAAACCCGGTGACGCTGAGCGTCGCTTCCGGAGAGAAGAAGTTTCGGATTTGCGAGTTGTTGCCGTTCACCACCTGAATGACCTGGTCCAACGTAGGCTGGGGCGGCAAGGCGGGAGGGAGGTTGGCGAAGTCGTCGATCGGCCGCCGCATCGACGCGCAACTCGCCCCGCTCAGGCTCACCAGCCCTGCGAGGACCACCAGCATCAGGCCCGACCGGTACTTCGTCATGCTTCACCCGCCAAACGTTGCGAACCCCCGCTACGACCCACGGGCAAACAGGAGCCCCGACAACTCCTGCTGAATCTCGTTGATCCGCGACTCGTCGGGCATGACCGCCGGCACCTGGTACGTCGTCTCCCGCCGCGGACAGTAGAGCACCAACGTCTCGCTGCCATCCTCTTGTCTCGCCTCCTCCTCCAGCCGCATCACGCGGCGCCGCACCAGCAGAAGCGCAAGCACGTACCGCATATCCTGACGCTCGGGCTGCTGCTCCAACTCGTCGAAGAGTTGGAGCATCACGTCGTTGGGCGCCCAGTGCATGCGACGGGCATCCGGGCTTGGGACCTGCGACTTCCACCAGCCCACCGCCCCTTCAGGCGGCCCCTGCCAGGCTTCCGGCGAGTAGTCGCGCCGGGCCAGCGTGGCGTTCTCGGCAACGAGCACCGCGTAGAAGGTCTCCCCCGGTTTCAATTCCCGGTCGGTGACGGCGCAGCGACGTGTGCAGCGTTGGATCTCGTAGTCCATCCACGGCCCCAGAAAAGGCGGCCCCACAGAACAGGAGCCTGAGTTCGCCTGAAGAGGGCCGCACAGGGTACACGAAACCCCGATTCTGTTCAATACGCAGTGAAGAAGCGCTGGTCGGTGCCGCCGGGGCCGATCGCGATGCGAACGGGGCGAGAGCATCGCGGGCAATGCCCGTCATAGGCTGTGCCGGCACGGTTGATGTAAATCCTTGCATAGACGCCACAACAGGCGAACCGGATGCCAAGGAACCGGCCCCGAGCGCGAGGGCCGGCGTCCCCTTCGTGCGGGGGACGCAGGTCGCTTGAGGCGTCGAAACGGTGGTCGTTCATGCCTTTCTTGTAACAATTCAGCCGTATGAAGTTGTCGGAAGAGGAGAAGGGAAAAGGAAAAGGCGGGGGAAAGAGGGGAAGAGAATAGGAAAGGGTTCCCATTCAGAATTGTGTGATCAGGGCACGGGGTTCGTGCCTTTCCCATTTTTCCAGGATCTTCCTTTTTCCCTTCCCCTATTCGCACTTCATTCCGCTGAACACTTACCCTTTCTTGAATTTCAGATCCTCATCGCTCCTTGCATCACGATCGCGGGGATGCGGCGTGGTTCTCCCGTGGGCTCTTCAACTGCGGCAACTTGTGCAATTCCCCTAATTTGTATTGGCTTCCTTGACCGCGAGAGTCGATGGTCATTAGAATCATCGGCTCTGAAACGCCTGAGTCTCGCGCACGCCCTGCGATGTCGGCAATTCAAGTCCAACCCGTCCGATCGCGTCACCAGCGCAAGTTGTTCCTCAGTTACCCATGGGAACTCTATCGGGGCGATCCCTTCTGGATCCCGCCCTTACGGGGGAATCAACGCGAGCTGGTCGGCTACGCCCGCCACCCGTTCTATGAGAATAACGAGGTCGAGACGTTCCTGGCGTATCGGTCTGGGGAGGTGTGTGGGCGGATCGCGGCGATTCTCAATCGTGGGCATATGGAGCGGTACCACGACGAGCGCGGGTTTTTCGGGTTCTTCGAGAGCATCGACGACCAGGAGGTGGCCGGCAAGCTGTTCGACGCGGTCCGGCAGTGGTTCGCCGAGCGCAACATCTTCTCGATGCGCGGGCCCATGAATCCGTCGCAGAACTACGAGTTGGGCCTTCTGATCGAAGGATTCGACTCGTCGCCGACGTTCATGATGACGTACAACCCGCCCTACTACGCCCGGCTGATCGAGGGTTGCGGGTTCCGCAAGGCCCAGGATCTGTATGCGTATTTCGGCCATATCGACATGCTGCCGAAGGTGGCCGAGAAGCTCCGTCCGATCGCCCTGGGGATCATCGAGCACTTGGGCGTGCGCATCCGATCGCTGGACCGGGCGCATTTTCGTGAGGACGTTGAGTCTTTCTTGCAGATCTACAACCGGTCGCTGGCCAACACCTGGGGATTCGTCCCGATGTCGGAGGGCGAGGTCCGGCACATGGCCCAGGGGCTGAAGCACCTCATCGTCCCCGAACTGGCGATAGGGGTCGAGGTCGACGGCCGTCTGGTGGGCGCGGTGTTCGGGCTTCCCGATTTCAATCCGAGGATCCGCGCGATCGACGGCCGGCTGTTCCCTTTCGGCTTCTGGCGTCTGCTGAGGAAGAAGCAGGAGATCAAGCGGATTCGGGCCATCAGCACGAACGTGCTCCCCGAGTACCAACGTCAAGGGTTAGGCCTTGTGCTCTTGCACGGCCTGGTTCCGAAGGCGATGGAGTGGGGGATTGAGGAGGCGGAGTTCTCTTGGGTCCTGGAGTCGAATCGTCTCTCCTGGCGAAGTCTTGAGAAGGGCGGGGCGATCCGTACCAAGACGTACCGGCTCTACGACTTCCCCGGACCCTGAAGACCCACTTGGACGTGAGATTCTTATGGGGTGGCTGCGCTTCCTCCGACCAGGCGAGGCACGCCAGCGGACGATCGCCGTCGCGTCGGGCCCGAGCGGGCAGGGCGACCTCGAGGTCCGCGAGGTCGCCTCGCGCCGCGATCTGAACCGCTTCCTCCGGGTCCCGTGGCGGACCAACGCCGGCGATCCGAATTGGGTCCCCCGACTGCTCGTCGAAGTCAAGGAGTTTCTCGATCCCAAGCGGCATCCGTTCTATCTCCACGGCGCTGCGACGAAGTTCGTGGCGGTCCGGGGCGGCGAGGCCGTGGGCCGGATCCTCGTCAGCGATGACCCCGCCTACAACGCCTTCCACGGGAGCAACGTTGGGTGTTTCGGGATGTTCGAGAGCGTCGACGACCCGTCGGTCGCCGGCGCCCTGCTCGACGCGGCCGCCGGTTGGCTGAAGGCGCGGGGGCGGACGGAAATGCGGGGCCCGATCGACTATTCGATGAACTACTCCTGCGGGCTGCTGGTCGACGGATTCGACACGCCGCCGCGGACCATGATGAATCACAATCCGAGGTACTACGGCCCCCTTCTTGAGCAGTGCGGCCTGGTGAAGGCCAAGGACCTGCTGGCGTGGTGGTTCGTCGACCCGTGCGACATGCTCGCCAAGTGGAAGCACCGAGCCGATTGGCTGGCGCGGCGTGGTGGGATCAGCATCCGGCCCTTCCGCAAGAAGGACTTCAATGCCGACGTGCGACGCTGCAACAAGGTCTACGCATCCGCCGTCTCGCGGCAGTGGGGGTTCGTCCCGCTATCGGATGCGGAGTTCCGCCACCTCGCCCACCAGATGGCGACCATCACCGACCCGCAACAGGTGCTGCTGGCCGAGGTCGACGGAGAGCCGGTCGGGTTCTCGATCACCTTGCCCGATCTAAACGAAGCCATTCGGCCGCTCAACGGCCGGCTCACCACGTTCGGTCTGCCGATCGGCCTGACTCGGCTCCTCTTCCGGATGCGGAGGATCAAGACGGCAAGGATGATGGTGCTGGTGATTCTGGAGAATTACCGACGACGGGGGGTAGCCGAGTTACTGATCCTCCATACCCTGGATTACGGCAAGAACGTCCTTCGCTACACCGGCGCGGAGTTGAGTTGGACCGTGGAGGAGAATGTGCTGATCAGCCGGACCGTGGAAGCGGTGGGGGCCCGGTGCTATAAGAGATACCGGGTCTATGAGAAATCGCTGGTGTCCGGCCCTTGAGGGTGGGTCGGCGCAGGTCCGTGAAGTACACTTGGGCATGAGCCGATCGTTTCGTAGGATTGACGAAGTGGGCGTTCAAGAACAACTTCGGTATATGTGGGACAGCCGCCCTCGGCTGTCCGTGATTCCGCACAGCCGAGGGTGGCTGTGCCACAGGCTATTATTGGACGACCGCTAACGGCCGATCGCGTAACGTGCTACAGACCGGTTCCTGGATGGGCTGTACGGGCGGCGGCTGGTTGACCGTCGGTGGGGAACGGCACGCCGAATCACCTTGGCGGGCGAGAAGTGGGGCGTGAGACGCTGCTGGGAAGTCTATGGCATCCATCGGGGATATCGTAATCACGGGGTTGGGGGTTGTGTGCCCGATCGGTGTCGGCGCGGAGGCCTTCTGGCGGTCCTTATTGGATGGGCGGAGCGGCATCTCTCATCTGGGCTGGCAGGGCGCCATGGATCTGCTCGATCCGATCGGGGGCGCCGTGACCCAGTTCGAGCCCGCGCGCTACGTCCGTCCGAGGAAGAACCTCAAGGTCATGGGCCGGGAGATCCAGTTCGGAGTCGCTGCGGCGGACATGGCCTGCGCCGGCGCCAAGGTTGCGTCCGGCGGCGCGGATCCGGAGCGTGTCGGCGTGGTGTTCGGGGCCGACATGATGGTCTCCGAACTCGACGAGTTGGTCCGTGCGTACCGGGCGAGCATGGTCGAAGGCGAGTCTGCGGCCGAGGCGTGGGGGAATCGGTCGCTTGCCGAGATGTTCCCGCTCTGGATGCTGAAGTATCTGCCCAATATGCCGGCCTGTCACATCGGCATCGCCCTGGACGCCCGCGGCCCGAACAACTCCCACGCGCTGGGTGAGGTGTCGAGCCTCACGGCGGTCGGGGAGGCGGCCCAAGTGATCGAGCGAGGCCAGACCGACGTGATGATTGCGGGGGGCACGGGGTCGCGGATCCACCCGCTGACGATGGCCCGTTATTGCGCCCGCCAGATGTCGCATCGCACCTCGGACCCGGCGGGCGCCTGCCGGCCTTTTGACGCCGGGCGCGACGGCATGGTCCTGGGCGAGGGGGCTGCCGCGTTCGTGCTGGAGCGCGAGGAGCAAGCTGCGGCGCGCGGGGCGACCGTCTACGCCCGCATCCTTGCGTTCGCCAACGCGTTCGAGCCAAGCGACGCGCCGCGGCAGCGCCGGGGGGACTCGATTCGCCGGGTCATTCACCAGGCCCTCGGGGCGGCCAACGTGAAGCCTGCCGAGGTCGGTCACGTCAATGCCCACGGGCTGAGCACCACCGAAGACGATCGCCTTGAGGCCCAAGCCATTCGCGACCTGCTCGGCGATGTGCCCGTCACCGCGCCAAAGAGCTACTTCGGCAACTTGGGTGCGGCGTCCGGGGCCGTCGAGATGGCCGTGAGCGTCCTGGCCCTGCAACACAAGAGGGTGCCGGCCACGCTCAACTACGAGCGTCCCGATCCCTCCTGTCCGATTCGCGTGATTCGCGGCGAGCCGATGCCGTGCGACAAACCGGTCGCGCTCGTGCTGAACTTCAGCGACACCGGCCAGGCGGCCGCCGTAGTCCTGAGCGCCGGGGAAGGGATGACGCCGAGGGGATAGGGGCGGGAGTTGGGGGTGAGCGACGACAAATGAACGACGCCTGGGAGTCGTGAAGCAATGAGTTGAGCCGTTCCAAAGCCCACGGGTCGCAGCCCGTGGGCTTGCTCAAGCGGCGAATCGGTCGCGCTGTTGCGTTACGACGTCCTGGCAGTGCACGGTGGAGTCGTGAAACCCGCGCCGAGCGCGTCCCTGACCCCTGACCCCCGCCACCCAGCCTCCATCCATGTCTGCCGACTACCAAGCCTGGAGTACCGGGATCCGTCAGTTGCACCGTGCGCTGGCGGAACTGATCCCTGCGGCGGCGACCGTGGGCATCGGCTCGCCGGCGGGCCAGGAGTGGTACGATCTCTTGCAGGTCAAGCTCTTGCCGCAGCTCGAGTTGCCGCCGCTCTTGGTCGTGGCGGTTGTCGGCGGCACGAACATCGGCAAGTCGCTCCTGTTCAACCATTTGGCCGGGGAGGTGGCCAGCGCGGTCAGCCCCCTGGCGGCCGGAACGAAGCACCCGGTGTGCCTGGTCCCGCCCGACGCCGCCGATCCCGCGGTCCTTGCCCGGCTGTTCGAGCGGTTCACGCTGCGGGCGTGGCAGTCGGCCGAAGATCCGCTGCGGGAATCGCCCGAAGACCTGCTCTTCTGGCGCGAGGGGAAGAACGTGCCGCCGCGTCTGGTGCTCCTGGATGCCCCCGACGTGGATTCCGACGCCATGGTGAACTGGGAGCGGGCGCGGGCCCTTCGGCAGACGGCCGACGTCCTGCTCGCCGTGCTCACCCAGCAGAAATACAACGATGCGGCGGTGAAGCAGTTCTTCCGCGAGGCGGTTCAGGCCGAGAAACCGATCGTGGTGCTGTTCAATCAGTGCGACGTGCGGGCCGACCGCGAATACTGGCCGCTTTGGCTGGCCACGTTCTGCGCCCGGACCGGGGCGAAGCCGGAATTGGTCTACGTGGTTCCCCGCGACCGGACCGCGGCCGAGGAGTTCCGCCTTCCGTTCTACGAGGTGGGGCCCGACGGCTCGCGCCCGCCGGAACACCCGGCGAGCCTTCGCGACGAACTGGCGGCCTTGCACTTCGACGCGATCAAGATCCGCACGTTCCGCGGGGCCCTGGCCCGCGTGCTTGACCCCGAGCGCGGTCTGCCCGCCTATCTGGCAACGGTCCGGGCGGCGGCTGAGCAGTACGAGGTTGCCCACCGGGCGCTGACCGCAACCGAGATGGCGCGGGTGGCGTGGCCTTCGCTGCCGGCGGGCGTGCTGGTCGACGAGATTCGCGACTGGTGGGACGACGCCCGGCCCCCTTGGTCACGCAATATCCACGGCTTCTACCGCACGTTGGGCCGGGGCATCACCTGGCCGATCCGCCGCGTGTGGCAAGCATCGCAGCCGGCGGAGGCGGCCCCCGAGGCCGCGTTCCATCGGCGCGAGCGCGAAGCGATCGTGATGGCCGTCGAGAAGATGCTCGACGAATTGACGCGGCTCTCCGAGGTGGGCAACGACACGCTGCGGCCGAAGCTGCTGGCCCTTCTGGGCGGGACGGCCCGCCGCGAACTGCTCGCCCGCGTCGAGGCCGCACATGCCCAACTCCCCGACGTCGACGACGACTATCGGGCGTTTCTCCGTGCCGAGCTGAACGCCTGGAGGGAGCAAAGTCCGGCCGTCGTCCGGTTCCTCCGTTCCCTGGATCACGTGGCCGCCGTGGCCCGGCCGGCGATCAGCGTCCTGCTCGTCGTGAGCGGGTGGCACGTGGCGGGAGACCTGGCGGGCCAGGCCGCGGCGCACGCCGCCACGCAGACCGTCGGCCAACTCGCCCAGGAAGCCGCCATTGCCGGCGGCATTGCCGGGGGCGGCGAGGCCCTTGTCTCCAGCACCAGCGAAGGGGTCCGCCAAGCCGCCGGCCGGCTCTTCATCCGTCTCCAGACGCGCTATGCCCAACAGCGAGCCCAGTGGCTGGCCGGCTGGCTGGAGCAGGAATTGCTCGGCAACCTCCTCGACGACCTGCGCCGAGGGGCCGAGGTGCCGCACTCCGCGGCCTTCTGCGATACCGAGACGCTCCTCGACACGCTGAGGCGAGGTCCCCAGGGCTGATCGCCGGGCAGAGTTCGGCGGAATGAAGTGTTGCGAATCGGGACTATCCCAGTCCGTTCAGGAAGTCGTCGAGGTCGGCCTGGCGTTCGTCGTCGGCTGTTGGGTCCCCGCGATCGGCCTTCTGCGGCGGCGGCAGGGGTGGCTCCGCCGTCTGGTCCTGTCCCTCCGGAGTCGCCTCGACGGCCGGTGCCTGCTCGTCGCCGACCGACCTGAAATCCGGCGCCGGGGCACTCGACGCCGGTCCGGGCTGGCTCTTGCCGCCTCCCTTGCCCTTGCCAAAAGGCCACCACGCCTTCTTTGGATTCGGCTTGGATGCTGCTACGGGAGGCGGGGGTAGGGACGCGTCCCCGTCGTCGACAGGGTTCTCCCACGGGCTCACACGCGAATCGGCGGCAGGCTCCTCATCCTCCGACACTCCCACGTCTGGACCGGCGACCGGCTCAGGAGGACTCGCCGCGTCCGCACCGCCGGCCTGCCTGGCTGACCAGGCGGCGAAGTCGACGACTTCGTCTTCCGTTGCACTGGGAGGCGGCGGCAGGCTCGCTGTTTCCTCCGGGACTGCTGACTCGAAATCCAGCGGGGGAACGTCGTCCGGGGCCTCCCATGCGGGGACGTCCGCCGGTGGGATCGGATCGACCGGAATCTCATCGACGGGAATCTCATCGACCGAACCCTCGTCGATCGGAGCTTCGTCGCTAACCTCCGCAGACTGCTCGACGAATTCCATCGGCGCCGGCGGGGGAGCCTCGACCGCCTCTTCGTCCAGCGGCTCAGCCTCTGCCTCTGCCGGTGGTTCGGAGGCCATCCCGAGAAAATCGAAGGCCGCGTCCTCGTCCGGTTCTCCTCCGGACACTGGGGCAGAACCGTCTTCAGGCGGCGCCTCCTCGTCCGCCGCAACGCGCTCGGCGGCGAGTCTCGTCGCGCGCGCGTCTCCGCCGGTTACATCTCCGTAGTGCTCCTCGACGACCGTCGCATCGCCGACATATTGGTAATCGATCTCGAACGTCAGGGGGCCGATCGAGAACTGATCGTGGGGACGGAGCACCGCCTCGGGCACCTTCTTCCCCCCCACGAACGTCCCGTTGGTGGAACCGAGGTCGCGAATCCTCAGGGCGCCGTCGGCCTCGAAGATCTCGCAGTGCTGGCGGCTGACCATGGGGTGCGCGATCGTCAGGCCGACCTCCCGGCTGCGGCCCACGATCACCGGGATGTTGAGCGATAGCTCCTTCCGGTTGGCCTTTCCGCCGATGACAGTCAGTTTCGCTTGCATGGTGAAGAGGGAACTCCGGCGGGCAAACGGTCCCTTCAAGTCAACGAAGCGGAGACGCGGCAAAACCAACGGGAACGGCATCGGGGAGAGCCCCACCCTCTATAGTAAATGGGCGTGAAATCTCCCGCAACGCCGCGCTCGACCGCGAAGGGGGCGGGAGTCGTATTCCAGGCCGGCAGGAGCCGGCATTTCCCATGGCCAATCGGTCTCCATCGACACGGAAAGCGGCTCTCGGCCTCTGGTACCCTTCCGACCCCGTTGCCCTTCGAGCGGGGAGGTCGTCCGAGACGCCCCGCTGCGTCACACCAGCCCGAAGCGCAAGCGAGGGTAACTCGTTGCCCCACCCTCGCTTGCGTTTCGGGCTAGTGGTCCGTCCGTCGTGCTTTGATGTGTGGCACAGCCGCCCTCGGCTGTGCGAAATGCCATGCACAACCGAGGGCGGCTGTGCCACCTGGGATCGTCGCTTCATTCATCAGAGCATGCTTGACGGAGCACTCGTGTTTGGCGACGAAAACCCCTGGGCAGCCCTCTCCCAGAGGGGATGGGACCGATGCTGGGTACTTCTCGCACGGCCTGTCCGTCGCGTTCCCTTGCCAGGAATACCTTCATTAGTGTATGTTATACCATCCACTGGAAGGGGTGCATGAGGATGCGCGCCGCGGGGCTGTGCTGTCCGTCTTATTGGGGGGTGTGATCGCAGCGGTCAATTGCCCTTGCAGTCGGGTTGTGAGAACCTATAATTCCGAGTCTCAGCCCTATTGGTCTGCTCGGGGGGAGCGGCAGGGGTTGGCTTGGCGCAAGCGGGTGTAGCTCAGTTGGTAGAGCACCACCTTGCCAAGGTGGCTGTCGTGGGTTCGAATCCCATCACCCGCTCTCTGATTCTGGCCTTTTGAAGAACGGCTCACACGAATGGCTCCCAGCGAATCGAACGAACCGGATGAATCCCTGACGCTGCCGGACGAGAGTGAAGGCGCGGCCTTGGAGGGGGAAGCGGCAGCGTCGGAGGAAGAGAAGATTCCTCTGAAACTGGATGTCGACATTCAGTCGCGGGGCGCCTGCCAGCGGCACATCACCGTCAAGGTCGCTCGTGAGGACATCGATCGCTACTTCGACAAGGAGTTCTCCGAGCTGGTCACATCGGCGCAGGTTCCGGGGTTTCGCCCCGGCCACGCCCCGCGCAAGCTCATCGAGCGGCGGTTCCGGAAGGACGCATCGGATCGCGTGAAGTCGTCCCTGCTTCTGGACAGCATCGCCCAGTTGAGCGAGGAGAGCGACCTCTCGCCGATCAGCGAGCCCAAGTTCGATCTCGAGGCGGTGGAGCTTCCCGACGAAGGTCCGATGACCTACGAGTTCGATCTCGAAGTCCGGCCCGAGTTCGATCTCCCGGAGTGGAAGGGGCTTTCGGTCGAGCGTCCCGTGCGCGAGTTCACCGAGCAGGACGTCGACGTCTCGCTTCGCAGCCTGTTGACCCGGTACGGCCACTTGGCGCCGCACGAGGGGCCTGCCGAGATGGGTGACTACCTCGCGACCGGGCTGACGTTCACCTTCGAGGGGCAGACGCTCTCGTCGGCGCCGGAAGAGCTGATCCGGATCCGGCCGGTGCTGAGTTTCCGCGACGGGAAGATCGGGAACTTCGGCGAGGTGATGCAGGGCGTGTGCGCGGGCCAGACCCGGACCGCCGTGGCGGTCCTGAGCGACGACGCCCCGAACGCCGCTCTGCGGGGGAAGTCGATCACCGCGGTGTTCGATGTCAAGGAGGTCAAGCGTCTCCAGCTTCCCGAGATGAGCCATCACTTCCTGGATTCGATCGGAGGGTTCGAGTCGGAGGCCGAGTTGCGCGACGCCGTGCGCGACAATTTGAAGCGGCAGTTGGAGTACCATCAGCGGCAGCGGGCACGCGAGCAGATCGCCGCCACGCTGACCGTAGCGGCCGACTGGGAACTGCCCCCCGATCTCCTCAGGCGGCAAGCCCAACGCGAGTTGGATCGGGCGGTGATGGAATTGCGGCGGAGCGGTTTCGGCGACGCCCAGATCCTCGCCTACGAGAACGAACTGCGGCAAAACAGTCTCCGCGTCACTGCCAAGGCCCTCAAGGAGCACTTCATCCTGGAGCGGATTGCGGAAGAGGAGCATATCGAGGAGACCGAGCAGGACTACGAGGACGAAATTGAGCTGATCGCCGATCAAAGCGACGAGACGCCGCGGCGGGTCCGGGCCCGGTTGGAGAAAGCGGGCCGCATGGATGTCCTCCGCAACCAGATCATCGAGCGAAAAGTGATCGACTTGATCCTCCAGCACGCCACCTTCCGCGACGTCGACTGGCAGCCTGAAGCCCTCGAGGCGGAGGCCATCGACCGTTCCGCGGGCGGTGGAGAAGAGCCGGTCGAAGAGGAACCGGCGGCGGAGGCCCCCGAGACGGACCAGGAGGGATGAGCGTCTTCTTTCGGACGGGCGACCTGGCGACGCGCGGTCATGGAAGCCCCACGGACGGCTAACCGCTAGCCAACAACGGATTTGTGTGATTATGAGCGATTTTCGTCCCGTGCCGGTGATGGATCCCGTGGCAGCCTACCGCGATTACGAGCGTCTTCGCCAGCTCACGCTTGGCGACCTTCTTCTGGAGAACCGGATCATCTTCCTCCAGGGAGTGATCCACGATGCCGCCGCCAATGAAGTGGTGATGAAGCTCCTCTATCTCCAGAAGGAGAAGAAGGACAAGGACATCCACTTCTACATCAACTCTCCGGGCGGAAGCGTCAGCGCGACCCTCGCGGTCTACGACACCATGCAGTTTCTGAGTTGCCCGGTGGCGACTTACTGCGTCGGTTTGGCCGCCAGCGGGGCTGCCGTGCTCCTGGTCGGCGGGACGAAAGGGAAGCGGTTCGCCCTGCCGAATGCCAAGATCATGCTCCACCAGCCCTACGGCCAGGTGGGCGGCCAGGTCTCCGACATCGAGATCCAGGCCCAGGAGATTCTCAAGACCCGCGAAGTCCTGAACAACATCATCGCCCAGCACACCGGTCAGCCGATCGAGCGGATCGCCAAGGATACCGACCGCGATTTCTACATGACCGCGCAAGAGGCGCAGGAGTACGGCGTGGTCGACGAGGTCCTGGCCAAGCTCAAGGCCAAGGAAGAGCCGGACAGCGACGAGGACTAGGCGATTTCGGCAAGGAGTTCGCAGCGATGCCTTTGATTCCATACGTCATCGAGAAGAGCGGCCGCGAAGAGCGGGCGATGGACATCTTCAGTCGCCTGCTGAAGGACCGCATCATCTTCCTCGGTTCGGCGATCAACGACGACGTCGCCAATCTGGTCGTGGCGCAGATGCTGTTCCTCCAGGCCGAGGATCCCAAGGCGCCCATCCATCTGTATCTGAACTCGCCGGGCGGCAGCGTGACCGCCGGTTTGGCCATTTACGACACCATGCAGTTCGTCAGTTGCGAGGTGGCCACGTACTGTGTCGGCCAGGCGGCCTCCATGGCGGCGGTTCTGCTGGCGGCCGGGGCCAAGGGCAAACGCACCGGGCTTCCCAATGCCCGCATCCTCATCCACCAGCCGCTGGCCGGCATGGAGGGGACCGCCGAGGACATCATGATCCACGCGAAGGAATTCGCGAAGATCAAGGAGCGGCTCAACCGGATCCTCCTGAAGCATACGGGCCACCCGCTGGACAAAATCGAGAAAGACACGGATCGGGACCGTTTCATGTCGGCCGACGAGGCCCGCGACTACGGCCTGATCGACCAGGTCATCGAGCACATCGAACAACCCAAGTAGTCCGCTATTCCTTTTCGTTTCATCTTCATCTCATCGCGACCGATCCCTTTCCGGGCTTCGGTCTTAGCTCTTCTTAATATCGGATTGCGTCCGGCGGCGAGAGGATGTCGCGGCCGGAAGAAACTGCGCGCGAGGTCGCCATGAACACATGGAAGTGGGCGGTCTGTGGCGTGGCGCTGCTGGCCACCGCGGGATGCAGCACCCCCAGAGCCATCACGGCATTGGAGCGGGAATGCCGCATGCTCGAAGACCAGGTCTACATGCTGGAGGATGAATTGGCCCGGTCCGACGAGGCCCTCCAGGCATGTCGGAACGGGTCGGCGCGGACCTCGCGGGCGACGACGACCCCGGAGCGACCGCGCGAGGATCGCGATTCGTCACGACTGCCGTCGCTCCGCGGCCCGCACGTTACGCCCGACGCAAGCAACTTCAAGTCGCCCGTCGATCCACAATCCCTGCGTCTGCCCGACGTCGAAGTGCCCGGCAGCGCCTTGCCGTCGGGCGCGTTCCCGGAAAGCCTGGCGACCCCGCCTCGCGAACTGGCTCCCGATCGCTCGAACCTGCCGGCAGCGCCGCCGGCGACGCGCGGGCCGACGGGGCCAATGGGCGTTCCCGAGGGCGCGCCGCCCTTCCAGGGGAAGCCCTCGGCTTACCGCAACGGTGCCTATCCCCGGCGGTCCGGTGCCGACCCGCGGGGCCAGATCGCGCAAAAGGCCCCGCCGAGACGGCTCGAACGCAGCCCCCAAAGCCGGCCGGCGAGGATCGTGGACCCGGGGGTCATCCCCGCCCAAGCCTTCGCCCTGGACCCTCGGGCCGACAACAGCCGCGTCGATCGCATCACGTTGAATCGGGCCCTCACCGGCGGATACAGCCGGGAGTCGCAGTTCGGCGACTCCGGCATCATCACTCTCGTCGAGCCGCGCGACGCCCAAGGGCAGCTCGTGCCGGCGGCGGGGCGGATCTCGGTCGTGGTGCTCGATCGGGGCATGTCGGGCGAAGCGGCCCGGGTGGCCCGATGGGATTTCACCGAAGAACAGACGGCTTCGCTCTACCGCCGCACACCGCACGGCGAAGGACTCTACTTGGAGATGCCTTGGCCCGGCGAACCTCCGGCACGCAGCCACTTGCACCTCTTCGTGCGCTACTCGACGAAGGACGGGCGGAGCGTGGAGGCATCGCGCGAGATCGATGTGGTCCTGCCGCCCCAGCGCCAGCAAGGCTGGACGCAGCTCTCCCCGTCGGCCCCGGGGCCCGCGCCGGTGCAGGTGGCCAAGACCTGGCAGCAGAAGCCGCGTCGCTACGAAGGCGATCCGGTGCAGCCAGCCGCGGCAGAAGAGCCGATGAGAGAACCTCCGCCCCGCGCGGTGCGGGCCGCGGCCCGGGAACCCACGGCGGCATCGGCCGACCATCCCGCAACGAAGGAACTCGCCTCCAACGAGAAGCCGGCCGCGGCCGTACGCGCCACCGCACCGAAACTCGAACGCCCCGTCTGGTCGCCGCTGCGACCGTAGGGGCCGCTTCCATTCGAGTAGCCCAGGCTTCCAGCCTGTGTCATGGCCCCGTCAGGCTTCCAGCCTGTCACGGGACAGCCAGGATGGCTGTGCTACGTGTCGTCGCGGGATCATCGCGTGCCCCAGGGCGCCCCGCCGACGAACAGGCTGAAGGCGAGGATGGCCACGATCGTCAGGCAGATCCATCGTTCCGCCCCTTGGCCGCGGAAGCCCACCAGCAGCAACCCGACCGAAAGGCACACGGCCCCGAGCAGGAACGCCACGGTGCACCAGTAGGCGTACACGGCATGGAGGTAGGGAGCGTTGCGGGCGGCGGCTTCCAGGGGCTCCCAGTCCCGCAGCATTTGGGTCACGTCGGACTTGCGCGACAGCTTCAGCTCGTGCGCGTCCTCCGGCTTGTTGCCGAAATCATCACCCACGGCTTGGATCTGCACGTGCAGCTCGTAGGGGCCCGTGGCCCGCGTGGTGTTGGTCGGACTGGCCGCGGCCCGCACGTAATGCGTCTTGCCAGCCTCCACCGGCATCGTGATTTGCGAGTCCTGATCCGGGAGGCCGTCGTCATTCTCCGCGACCACCTGCTTGCCGGAATCGAGCAACGTGAGGTGGCTGTCGAGATCGCCTTCGGGGGTGAGCATGTCGACTTGCAGCTTGCCGGCGACGGAGGCGGTGAAGACGAACAGGTCCTGATCGCCCGCCTCTTCGATCATCCCCGACACCTCGGCCTCGGCGACCGTCCTGCTCTTGCCGGCCGCCAGGACGAGCTTGCGGATCCCCGGCGCGGCCGCGGAGTCGCCGACCTGTCCCTGGCCCTCAGCCTGTCCCTCGCGGAGTCGCTGTTCGATCCGTTCGAGTTCTGCCTTGTCGCGGGCCGCGGCCCGTTCGCTCAGGACGTTGCATCCCCGGGCGGCGATGACCAGCAGCAGACCCACCGCCACCAGTGCCCTGCCCGGCGTGCGGGTCGATCGGATCGGGACCGGCGGCGGTGGCCGCAGGCCGCGGTCGTACTCGCTCTTCTTCTGCGGGTCCAAGAGGCAGGTCTTGGCGGCCGCCAACTCGTTGAGGATCCGCTGCGAGAGTTCGGCATGGGGTCCCAGATGATACGTCCGCACGTGGGCCATCTGCCGCTCGGCCGCAGCACGGATGACCTCGACGTCGTCCTCCAGCGAAACCAGCCCGAGAAGGCGATAGTAGTCGGCGGGCTGTTCGTGAGGAGGAATGCCCAACCAGCGGTGATAGGGATCGAAGCCCGTGCTCATCCGTCACCTCTTATGTCCAAATGAGATTTCACAATCTCGGGAGGGCGAGGCTCCTGCCGAGCCTGCAACAATCGAACGTTTTGGCGGG
>Ga0067045_1029639_pt1 | contig 19214 bp, 17 predicted proteins | sample TerdegcTABiofilm_FD_59184 | JGI IMG/M metagenome (GOLD analysis project Ga0067045, IMG submission 59184) | Combined Assembly of (Gp0054472, Gp0054536) Wastewater bioreactor microbial communities from Singapore -Terephthalate degrading... | reverse complement strand
ATTTCAGAGTTTAAACTTGTTCATAATTTTTCTAAAGATACAATTATTATCTATTCTGCTCATCTTAAATCGAGCCCGGGAGCAGACAACGAGCAAAGAAGACTAAAAGAAGTGACCACTTTACTAGGACGAACCTCTACACTATCAGGCAAATCTTATTATATGATAGTTGGAGATTTTAATCTTTACAGTTCTTTAGAACCAGCATACATAAAACTAACAGATGCAGAATCGCCCGGATATTTTGTAGATCCAACACCCATCACCGGAGTTTTCAACAACAAGGATTATTCAGCGCACCATACTCAATCAACAAGGTGGCCAAGTTTACCCGATGGGGGTGCGTATGGTGGATTGGATGACAGGTTTGATTATATTTTGATCTCACCTTCATTAAATGGAACTGGTAAAGTGAAATATATTAATGGAACTTATTCTGTTTTTGGAAATGATGGACAACATTTTGATCGCTCTATAAACGATGCCGGTAATTCTGCTGTTGGTCAGGAACTTGCCGATGCGCTTTACTACGGTTCGGATCACTTACCCGTTTATGCAGATTTTGATTTCGGAATATCATCTTCTGTTTCGGATGATCCATACATTGCGAATGAATTAGTGTTATTTCAGAACTATCCCAATCCTTTTAACCCGAGTACAACTATCAGTTATCAACTACCATCAAGCAACTGGGTTACATTAAAAGTTTTTGATCTGCTCGGAAGAGAAGTTACAACTCTGGTCAATGAATACAAACAAGCCGGTAAATACAATTGCGAATTGAGAATTGAGAATGGACAATTATCGAGCGGGATTTATTTTTATAAAATAACCGCTAGTAATTTTTCAAAATCAGCTAAGATGTTATTATTAAAATAGTTTTTGATTCCCCGGTTAATTAATCGGGTTAGTATCTTTTCACTTCACTATCTTTACCGTATGGAAAAACCAGAATTAATTTTACTACCCGGCTTAAACAGACAAATTCGCTTTCTTATTCAGAAATTAAACGGAAAGAATCTGCCTAATGTTCTTGTTATTGGTTCATTCAGCGAATTAGTCGCAAAAAAAATAGAAACTAAATTCGGCTCTAATGTTGAGATTATTGTTGAGGATTATGATTCGCTCATCAATTCAAAATATATAATCCGTAACTCATGCAAAATAAATGTTAAGATGATGAGTTATGATTCAACTGATTATCCAGACAGCTATTTCGATTTGGTTTATGCCCAGGCTTCTATTTCATTAACTAAGAGGAATAAAATAATAAAAGAAATAAAACGGATTCTTAAACCCGGTAGTTATTTCTGTGTGGGTGAAGTTGTTTCGCTCGATAAAAACGTCCCGCGCTTTGTTCTGGATATATATGACAACTCCGATCTTATGCCTCTGTTCATAGATGATCTCGAAAAATATTATACTGAAAGAAAATTTAATCTCATTGCAAACGAAAATTTATCGTCAACATTAAAAGATTATTTTACGGTTTCAATGGAAGAGTACAAAAATATTGCCGATAAACTTGGCGAAGGAGAGAAGAGTTATTATAAAAAAGTAATTAATAAAATTAAGCACGAATCGAACGCTTACCTGAAACTTGGCGCTGATAAGTTTATTGGCTATTCTGCATTACTAATGACGAAGGAGATTGATTGAAAAAAGGGGATTTGCTGGAACTGGAAATTACCGGATATGCTTTCGAAGGAAAGGGCGTTGCAAAAATTATTAAAGAAGTACACACTCAAACCGAAACACCAAAAAAATTTGTTGTGTTCGTTAATGGAACTTACCCCGGCGATAAAGTAATTGCACAGATTGGAAAAGTAAGATCGTCCTATGCCGAAGCACGAGTTAAAGAATTTATTACAAAATCCGATTTAAGAACTGAACCTCGTTGTAAATATTTTGGAACATGCGGTGGATGCCAGCAGCAGGACTTAACCTATGAGCACCAACTCAGATTTAAGGAAGAGCAGGTAAAAGATATTTTTGAAAGAATCGGGGGATTAAAAAACTTTTCTTATCTACCTATCAAGCGATGCGATAAAGAATACTTTTACCGGAATAAGCTTGAATTTTCCTTTGAAAGGAAAAGATGGTTAACTGAAGCTGAAATTGCATCTATGCAAGAAATTAAAGATCGGGATTTTGCCCTTGGCTTTCATATACCGGGATTATATGATAAAGTATTGAATGTTGAGGAGTGTTTTTTGCAATCGGAATTGAGTAACCGGATTTTGAATTTTACACGTTTTTTCTTCAAAAGTAGAGCAATTTCTATCTATTCTACCCAAAATCATGAGGGTTTTTTACGAAATTTAGTGATTCGCCAATCCACAAAAACAAATGATTTGATGATTAATTTAGTGACTTCGGAAGAAAACGAACGCTTGTTCGCAGAGTATGCTGACGGATTAAAAGAACAATTCCCGGAAGTGACGTCAATAATAAACAATGTTAATTTGAAAAAAGCACAGATTGCAATCGGTGATTACGAAAAAGTATATTGGGGTCCGGGTCTAATTTACGATTTCATTGGGAAATGGAAATTTAGAATAAGTGCAAATTCATTTTTCCAGACCAACACCAATCAGGCAGAAAAGCTTTATGATACTGCTCTCGAGTTCGCTCAATTTAGTGGAGATGAAATTGTTTATGATCTCTATTCGGGAGCCGGGACAATACCGATTTTTATTTCGGAGAATGTAAAAAATATTTTCGGATTTGAAAGCGTTGAAACCGCAATTGCAGATGCAAAAGTTAATATAGAACTTAACAATGTAAAGAACTTTACACCAATTTTAAGTGATCTCAATAAATCATTTTTGCCGGTAATAGAGAACCTATCGTTACCAAAACCGGATCTATTAATTGCAGATCCTCCCAGAAGCGGAATGAATCCCAAAACAGTAAACGATATACTGGAATTAAAACCCGCAAAATTAGTTTATATCAGTTGTAACCCGGCAACCCAGGCAAGAGATATTAAGTTACTTGTAGAGGGTGGTTTTGAATTAATAAAGATTTGTCCCGTTGATATGTTTCCGCATACTTACCATATTGAGAATGTTGCGCTTCTTGAAATGAAATAGTCCGGACCGGATAGATCCGGACTTAAATTGTATTATTCTTTTTCCGATTTGGGAAAATTAAATTGTTTGGAAAGTTTTCCGATTGATTCTAAATCTATTTTACCCACAACATTAATTAATGCCGCCTTACCTTTGCCCGTTAATGTAGTAGCAATAAATCCACAATATCCTCCCTCGGCAGCCGGCTTAACATAAACATTTGAATAACTTTCCTTATTACGTGATTTGATAATACGCACCCAGTTTTTATTTAATAGATCTCCGTCCATTGTTTCAATTAACTTGCCGGCTTTATCAATATCTTTTTCGTTTACCATAAATTCCTGAACTCTAACCAGCTTTAGTCCCGATAGAATATTTCCCACTCCCTCTTTATCATTGCCGGTCATACCGGAAGCCATTTTAAGCAATGCTTCTTCGATATATATTTCATTCAATGCTTCGCCGGTCTTTAAACTGGTAAATTCAGAAAAATCAAAATAGCCCGGATCTTTCTTGATATCTGCTTGTTGCGCAATTATCAATTGCGACGCAAGCAGCAATAACAAAATAACAGCTTTTACGTCTTTCATTTTACTACTCCTTTTTTAATAATTTATTTACAATTTCAATTCCCTGATCAATTGGCTTTGCTACGTGTTCTTTTAAAATTTCTTTCTCAAGCTTTTCTGTTGTTTCATTTAGGATATTCCCGATTAATTGAATCGCATAACTTGCCTGTTCATTTGCTCTTTGAACCTCCTGACTCGTATAATTTTTTTGAACAGGTCTATTTAGTATAACGGAGAAGGCTACTGCAACAATTAGTGTGATGGCAACAAATGCAGAAGCAACCGGTTTGTTTACTAAAATCGAAATAAAGTCCGTAGCAATAGAACTCTTTGTTCTGGGTATTGGCACATTTTGTAATTTTAGGTTGATCAACAATTCTTCCGGACATTCCTCTTCAAGTGAATGAACCGCCTGAGCGGTGCGCTGATAGTTGTTCAGTTCGGCTTTAATAGCGTGATTTCTCCGGGCTAACCAATAGATATAAATTTTATCCAGCGGGTTAGCATCGCCATAAGCAACTGAAATGATTTTCCTTTTCAGCTTTTTATTAATTTCAAACGATTTCTTCTGTTTCATAACTTTTTAATTCCTGTTGTAAATATTTTCTGGCTCTTAATAAATACACCTTAACAGTATTCAGCGGAATATCGAGCGTTTGACTTATTTCCCTGTATTTACAACCATTAATCTCATAAAGAATAAAAATACTTCTTAGATCTTCCGGTATTTTTTCAATAGCACACTTTACCTTTGCAACCATCATGTTTGTATGTGTAAGATGAAGCGGATTATCGCCCGGTTTTTTAGTTGCAAAAGTTTCTTCGAAGATCTCGTCAATTTCAATTTCTCTTTTTAGTTGAATAGTTTTCCGCCTCAAGTAATCTATACACAAATTATTTGTTGTCTTCATAATCCATGTTTTGGCGGCGAACAAATTAAATTTATCCATGTTATTCCAGATTCTTATCATAACCTCCTGAGTTACATCATCTGCATCCATTTTGTTTTTCAGCATATAACGTGAATAAGAATAAATCTTATTTTTATATAACTGAACCAGGAAACGATATCTCTGTTCTTTAAGCATTATTTTTACAATATTAAGGACGAATTAAAATAAAGAATTGTTACACGTTTTTATAAATTATTTTGATTGTTTTCTACTTTAGCTTTTACTCATTATTTTACAAAGCAACGACGTATGCAAAACGAATATTATAAAAAAATAGAATCGGTTTTTCGCAATTCAAATTCCCCGGATGAGCTATTCGACCGGTTTACAGATGCAATTAAATTAAAGATTAATGACCTCTCCCTGTACAAAATATTCTTAGCAAATCCAGCTCTTTCAATAGATGAAATAAAAATGTTTACCGGAAAACTATTAAAAGAAATGCCTGATGAACATTTTCAGCTTAGTATGTGGACGGCAAAAATTTTTGAAAACAGACAGATTAGTTATGAGTTTATTGAAAACGCAATCCATTATTATGAAATTGCAATGCAAGCCAAACCAAATGCACACGAACCTCTTTTAGAAATGATTAAGCTCTACAACATGGATTTAGATCTGCCGCATAACAAAAAAATTCTGGATTTAATTGATGCTTACATTCCCGCTGTAAATTTTAAAAGTAAGATTTATTTCTCGCTTGCTGAACTTTACAAAAAAACAAATAACTTAGATAAAGCAGCAAAATATCTGGCGCTTGGCAGCAAGGCTGCTGAACGCGAAAATAACAATCAATAATAATAACCGATTGTAAAGTAGAAGATGGTTGGTCCCCACACTGTCTTGCTTTTTGGTAAAGTATCCGAAATGTAAAAACTTTTGCCAACGGAAAAATCCGCTGGACCAATAGGTGTATAGAATGAAATTGTAGTACCTATTCCGTGTCGTAAATCTTTATACCTTATCTGTTCCTGTTCTGCCCAGGTTGAACCAAGATCGTAACGGAATTTTAAGTATGTATCGAAGAAAATTTTGAATGGTAATTTCTGAACATATTCTAATGAAGAAGTAAAAATTTGTCGTCCCCTAAATTCATTATCACGAAAACCAAAAAAAATGTTTTGCCCTCCAAACGAAAAGTGCTGGCTAAGCGGCAGTGTTTTGTCTGAAATTCCGATTGTTCCATGAAAGATAAATGCATTTGGTGCGTTTAATCCCAGAATACTCTTATAATCGAATAAGAATTTAGTGTAGCTTACGTCCCCGCCAAGTGCAGTTTGAGCTGTTTCATAATATGTTTTAATTAGAAATCCATCTGTTGGATATGGATAAGAATTTTGTGAATCGATAATAAGTGACAAGCGTAAGCTAGAAATATCTAATTTATATGTCGGACCCAAATAATCGTACCTACTTTTAATTTCGTCTCTCTGATATATCGCTTCGGCAGAGATGTGACCAAAGCGGCCAACTTGAGAGCCGACGCTGAATGATCCACCGTAAAAAATCTGTCGGTATTCACCCGTTTTACTTCTTGAGAATCGATTATGTGCTTTTTGGGGATCGTCTGCATAGACATTTACATCTTTAAAATCATAGAATGCTCTTATTCTGTAAGTAAAATATGTCTCAAATACTCTATTGGCGCGATGTTCCAGAATATAAGAGCGGTTACGGAGGCCACCAGAAATTATAGTTCCTATCTCAGTTCCAGTACCAAAAAAATTTTCGTCTCGTAAGTCAAGAGAAATTTGTGTTGAGTTTTCGTTATCAATCCTCATCCCAAAACGTAAAATACTTGATGGTCTTTCCTTTACAACAACTTTTAATTCGTTTCCTTGATTCGATTTATTTGATAAAAGTTCTATCTGTTCAAAAAGATTAGTGCTTCTTAAATTAGTTAATCCTTTCTGTGCATCCTCGAACAGCAAGTAATCGCCGGCTTTAACAGCAAATTCTCTTGTAATTATATTTTCTTTTGTTTTAGTATTTCCTTCAACATCAATTCTCTGAATTTGTCCTTCATCTATTTTTATATGGAGCGTTCCTGTTTCCTCATCAAAACTAATCATTTCTATTCTTGCCAGAATATAACCGGACTTTTTATATTCACGTAAAATTTCTAATGCCGCTTCAAGAGTATTAATTGAATTGTAAGGTTCATTTATTAAACTGGATAGCTTGCTGGCGAGATCCTCTCTATTAAAAATTGAAACGCCGGAAATTTCATAATTAGAAACTTCCTTATTCTTTTCTGCTATCAAGCTTAGATAAGTAGATTGTCCAACCGGTTCTAATTCAACAAAAATGTTTTTATAATTTCCTTTTCTTTGAATTTTGTATAGCTCATAGAGAATATCATAATTTGATAAAGAATCAATCCTCGGTTTATCAGCAAAAAAATCTTTACGAATTTCCAGAGGGATCTCTTTCATAAAAACATTATAATATGTTTTTTGTTTTGTACCAAGGTTAATGCGGAATTGACTCTCAAATTCTTCTTTTATTAACTGTAGTGTTTGCTTTGCGCTTATGTATCCTTCATTCATTAAAGAGTCTATAAAAAAGAATTCCGAATTTTTATGATTACCAAGATCCGGTTGAATTACAAAATCCGCTTCTTCGAGCTGCTGTTCATTTAATATCTGCATAGGAATACTAACAAGTTGATCTGCAATTACCCATGGATATTTTAATTCGCTTTCTTCATAAAGCGGACTAACGGCATTGGCGGCAATAACAATGTCTGCCCCGAGCTTCCTGGTTTCCTTTACCGGAATATTGGCAACCAAACCACCATCAACAAGTGTTAATGTGTCCTTCTTAACGGGAGGAAGAAGCAGAGTAACCGATGAGCTCGCTTGCATAGTAACGCCAAGCGGACCTTGATCGAAAATATATTTTTTACCGTAAACCAAATCAGTTGCAATGGCTCTATAACGGAATCTTAAATTATTATAATCATCTGCTTGAATGGGTGCATTAAGTGCCAGAAGATTTAAAAAATTAGCGCCGCGTTCTCCCGAACTTAGAGATCGGGGAAGTATGGGCGTAAAACCATCGATGCGGAGCGAAACAATTGCTTTATCTTCGGTAATTTTTTGATCTACAAAAAGTTCGTTTCTATTCGATTGTTCTATCGAGAACAACTCGCTCCAATTAGTTTTCAAAGCAATGGAATCAAGCTCCAAAAGAGAGTATCCGGAGGAATACAAACCGCCGACAATACTTCCCATACTTGTTCCAACAATAATATCAATAGGAATATTTTCTTCTTCAAGCGCGCGTAATATTCCTATTTGAGATAATGCCCGGGCGCCGCCGCCGCTTAAAGCAAGACCAACTTTGGGAAGATTTACCGGAACTTCCGTGGTTAATTCGAATGGAAGGCGCTTGGTTTCAAGCTGCAACTTGAGTGTGTCTTTACTCTGACTATAAAGAAGTGAGGCCGCTACAAACATAACGGCCAATATTTTGAATGATCTAAACATTTATTTTTCTATAAAAAGATTGCTTCCATAGTAAAATAAAAAGTTCTTGCCGGAAGCAAAAATTTATTTTTTCTTTTGTGCGGATTTTCTCTGATCATGTGCTTGCTTTTCAGCCGCTTCCATCATCCTTGCCATAAATCCTTTTTTCTGTTTTGGATTTTCAACCGGAACAAGTTCGCCATCACCTTTTTTGTGATTAACGTAATACTGCTGACCAATTGATAATAGGTTGAACATGAAATAATAGAGATTTAAGCCCGATGGAAAAGTCATAAACAACGCAGTGAACATTACCGGCATAATATAAACAAGTGCTTTTTGAGAAGGATCTTTAACACTCATCTTCTGCTGAATAAACATCGTAACTCCCAATAGAAGAGCAAGTCCACTTACAACATCAATTCCGAACAAAGGAATCTTAAATGGAAGCCGGTAGATAACATCGGGAGCAGACAAATTGTTAATCCACAACATAAAAGGTTGCTGGCGTATATCAATTGCAACGTTAAACAAACTCCAGAGAGCTATAAGAATCGGCATCTGAAGTAACATTGGCAAACATCCGCCCATGGGATTTATTCCGTAGGTAGAGTAGAGCTTCATCGTCTCTTTCTGAACCTTTTGCGGGTCGTCTTTAAACTTTTCTTTCAGCTCGGTTATTTTGGGTTGAAGCAACTGCATTTTCTTCATCGACTTTAAACTTTGTTTTGTTAAAGGATGAAGCGCAATCTTTATTAAAATAGAAAAGACAATTATTACAATTCCATAGTTTGGTATAAAGCTATGGAGGAATTGAAGAAGTGGTAATAAAACATATTCTGAGATAGGTCTTATAACAAACCTTAGTCCGAAGAAACTTCCGAAATCAACTATCGACTGAAAATTGTTACCGTATTTCTTAAGTATGTCGTAATCAATTGGTCCGATGTAAAGCTTGAATGAGTCTTTCTGCAGCTTCTCATTCTTAAACGGAACTTTAATACTTGCACTATAATATTCCCTGACATCAAGTTTGTTTTGAGAACCAACACCTTCAAAGTAAGCTCCGCCTTCGCTGTTCGGTTGATTCGGAGCAATTGCAACGACAAAATACTTGTTTCTTACGGCAATCCAGTCAACCTTTCCATTGATATCCTTGGTAACTTTTTCTCCGCTATGACCCGCATCAATTATTACCTGTTCGTCCCCGGCAAAAACACTGGCGTTAGAAAAATTAGCTTCATCTACGGAATTTTTTTCTGTGAAATTAATTCCATTCGACCACACAACATCGTAACGGAAGCTGCTTATCATGTCATTCATGTTTTCAAGTTCAACATCAACTTTGGTAGCGTAATCGTTAGCATAAAAAACAAAATTCTTGCGAATCGCTCTGTTATCGGGTGTCTTAAATTCATAAACACATTCTAGAGAATCTGTGCCGGAAATTCTGTAATAGTAATTTTTCAGATCGGAATTAAAATCGAGAACGGAAGTATTAACAAGTTTACCTTCTTTAGTAACAAAGATAATGTTAAAGTCTCCGCCCTTGTTAGGATTAACAAGTTGAACGTGTCTGTCATAAAAATTAGATGTGTCCTGAACATCATAACGATACCACGTGCCATATTTCTTAAGATAATACTTCCTTATTCTTGCGCCCTTGCTTGTCATTTCTAATTTAACAAGGTCGGTTTCAATTGTAATTATCTTTTCGTCCTGTTGTGCAATCTCTCCGAACGGAGCTGATTCAGCTCGATCGGTTTCTTTTTTTGTAACTTCCTCCACCGTTTTGGCTACTGCAGTATCTCTCTTTACAAGAGTAGAATCCGCTTTTTTGGTTTGTGGTGGCGGAGGAGTTGGAGAATTAAAATAGAGCCAGACAACTAATATTAGTCCGATTAGAATAAATGCAACTGTGGTATTTCTATCCATTCGAATTCCTATAATTTATTCAACAGGATCGTAACCACCTTTATTAAAGGGATTACATCTTAGTATACGCCAGATTGATTTTATTCCCCCCTTTACTATTCCATATTTCTGAAATGATTGAACCGCATATTCAGAACAGGTAGGATAAAAGCGACAAGAGGGAGGAAACAGCGGCGAAATAAATTTTTGATAAAGCTTTATTAAGTAAATAAAAATTAATCGCATCTTATAACTTAGATCTTATCTGATTCAAAAGATCAACAAAGTCGCTTTCAATATCCTTCAGATATACTTTTTTATTGTTCATTTGATTTAATGTATAAGGAGAAATTATTAGCAATAATTTTAATTTTTTCTCTTCGCAATCAGATTTTATTTCGCTCTTATTAAGACGGTACAATTCCCTAAAAAGTCTCTTCAATCTATTTCTCCAGACAGCATTACCGGATTTTTTTGAAACAGCGAACGCAACCTTAATCCCTATTTTATCGGAATTTCTTTCAATAAAAAATGTTGCTTTGATTCGATTATAGGAAGAAAAAAAAATTTCTCCTCTAGAAAAAATTAACTCGAATTCCTTTTTGCTTTTGATTCTTTCTTTAGAAGAAAGACCAAATCGTTTCAAATAATCCTCCCCGCCCAAAAATGCGAGGTTACAACAAACAATATTTTATCTAAAAGAGCAATAATGCCCAAAGGAAATAACAATTTATTTTTCGTCGCTTACTGTTAGCTTTTTTCTGCCTTTAGCTCTTCTTCGTGAAAGGACTTTGCGACCATTTTTAGTTGACATTCTTTCGCGAAAACCGTGTTTATTCTTTCTTTTTGTTTTGCTTGGCTGAAATGTACGTTTCATATTTATCCTTTATTCCTTTTGAAAGTGCGCAAAATTAAACAAATTATGGGTAAGAACCAATTTTTTGCGTGTTTCGGATTAGCTATGTTAAAATTGGGTCTATTAAAAAGAGTAGGGCGGAAATTTCAGTAAACAGTCCAGCCGAGTACCATTTACCAAAATAACCGCCGCCATCCAGAAAGCTTTTTTGAGGGGTATTGCTTTCCAAAGAGAGTGCTTATTTGTCTATTACTTTTCAAGATGTGTGCCTTAAATAAATGTTTGTTTTTATTTGATTTTGTCTGTTGGTTGAAAGGAGGTTTGTTTCAAAATGATTTGATTTATTGAAATGAGGCAGAGGTAATAAGAAGCTAAACGTGAGTTTTATAAAAACAGAAAGCCCCAACAGATTTGCCGGGGCTACAATATAAAAGAAACTATTTAATTAGAGCCATTTTCTTTATTTCACTAAAACTTCCTGATATCAATCTATAAAAATAAATTCCGCTGCTAAGTTTTGAGCCATCAAAATCATATTTATAACTTCCGGCGGGTAATTCGTTATTTACCAGCGTTGCAATCTCTCTGCCTACAACATCATAAACTTTTAATGAAACATATCGGGACGATTGAACTGAAAATTGAATACTTGTTGAAGGATTAAATGGGTTGGGGTAGTTTTGCTTTAATTCGAAACCCGAAGGGATTTCATCGTTGATCTGATTGACCGAGGTAATACCGAAATCCGAAAGAGCGCGCTTCCAGACCACTCCTTCGCTAGTTCCTAAATATAAAAATCCACTACTTATAATTAATGCGCGTCCATTTGTATTTGCTGGCAACCCGGTGTTTATTTCATTCCAGCTTGTACCATTATCAGAAGACCTGAAAACTCCTCCGTTCTCTGTTGCCACAAACAAATTTTGCCCTGTTGCAGCGATAGCATTAACATTTGTATATGCAAGTCCGGCGTTGGTTTTCTTCCATGTTTTTCCATCGTCTGTAGAAACATAAACACCATCGAGAGCACCGACAAATATATTAGTTCCCCCAGTCTTTGGTGTTTCTGCAAATCCTTTTATGGTAGTATTTGAAGAGCCGATAAGTGTTGTCCATGTATTTCCATTATCGGTTGATTTATACGCGTATGGTCCCTGTCCGATAAACGAATAGTTAGATGTAACATAGATAGCATTTACTATGTGTGTTGTGCCTCCGGCATAAGTCCAGTTCGAGCCATTATTTGAGGATCTGAAAAAACCACCACCGCCCGTTCCAGCAATTATATTATTACCCATAAATGCCAATGCGTATATGTAGGGAACGTTTATTCCGTTGGCTGTTGAAGTCCATGTCTCTCCATTGTTATTAGAAAGAAATACTCCGTTCCCATAAGTTCCCGCACCAATTGTGGTTCCGTTTGTTGCCAATGAATATACTTTTAAATTTGTTAGCCCGGAATTTTTCTGAGCCCAGTTTTGATCTGCATTGGAAGAAAAATAAATCCCGCTTCCATTTGTGGCTGCGTAAAGACTATTACCTACTTTTAAAAGTGCTCTTATATCTGATCCAAAAGAAGTATTTAGCGCAGTCCATTGAGCAGAAACAATATCTGCGGCAAGAAATAAAATAAGTAATGTTGTGGAATAGATATTTTTCATTAACAGTATCTCCTTAATTGATTTTATTAGATATTTCCTGATTGTTTGGGATATGAAACTTTTGAATAAAAAAATTTTACCGAACAAATTATTAGTTACCGCAAAACAATAATTAGACATTTATATATTCTTAAGCCCGACAGCAATAAAATACAAAAAATCTTATTATAATCAAGGGGGAACGCTGCATACTTTAGAAGTGAATTATAGGATTTTATTTTCGTTGATTATTGAGAGCTTTCTTATATAGTTCCACATATTTCTCGGCGGAACGCTTCCATGAATAATCTTTCCTCATTCCATTTAACTGGATTTTCTTCCATACTTCTTTGATCTGGAAATCATTTACCGCTCTCTGAACAGAATGGATCAACGCATTTGCAGTATAGTCGTGAAAGGAATAGCCCGTGCCTATTTCTTTACCCTGTGCAAGAAATTCATTCCAGTCCTGAACGGTATCTGCTAATCCTCCGGTCTTTCTTACAACGGGAACCGTTCCATATTTCAATGAATAGATCTGATTCAATCCGCATGGTTCGTATTGTGAGGGCATAAGAAAAATATCTGCGCCCGCTTCTATTAAATGAGCAAGCTCGTTGTTAAAACCAAAGTAAACCGAAACCTTGGCCGGGTAACGGTTCCTTGCATGCTGAAACATCTCTTCGTATTTAAATTCACCACTTCCTAGAACAACCCATTGTGCATTTAATTCCATTAGATGATTAAGCGCATATGCAATTATGTCTAATCCCTTTTGTGCAACCAGCCGGGATACTATTCCAATCAATGGAACGCTTTCATCGAATGGAAGATGCATGTGATTAAGGAGAAATTTTTTATTCTGTAATTTGCCGGCCAAATCATTTGCAGAATATTTATATGGAATGAATGGATCGATTTCGGGATTCCAGATTTTATAATCTATGCCGTTAAGAATTCCGAATAAATCGTTTTTTCGATACAATAATGACTCTTGCATGCCAAAACCATATTCGGGAGTCAGCAATTCTTTTGCATAAGTTTCGCTAACAGTATTGATTACATCCGATGAATAGATTCCGGCTTTAAGAAAATTAACTCCTCCTTCATATTCACCATTACCACCATGCAAATAATATTTATCGTTAATCTCTGCTTTTGCGAAAGATCTTTTATCGAATCTTCCTTGATAAGCTACATTATGAATAGTAAGTACTGTTGCTGTGTTATCAAACATTCTATCCCAAGAATAATTATCCTTAATCAATAAAGGTACTAGTGATGTTTGCCAATCGTTGCAATGAACAATATCGGGTTTCCATTGTAAACGTTGAATTACTTCGATTACGCCTTTTTGAAAAAGGATGAAACGTTCATCTTCATCAAAATCGTTTGTATAAATTCTAAAGCGGTGAAAATAGTGGGGGCAATCGATAAAATATATTTCAACCTTTGAATTAGGTAAATTGGATTTGTGCACGTGAACTGAGTGAACTCTTCCATCAACACGTACCGGAATTTCTCCAATGTCCCATTGATAATGAAGTCCATGTTCCACTTCGCCAAAGGTATTGTACTTTGGCATAAAGACTTTAACGTCATTGCCTAGTGCGGCAATTTCTATTGGTAAAGTGCCGGCAACATCTGCAAGTCCTCCGGTCTTCGCATATGGGAATACTTCGCTTGCAATAAACGCTATGTTCATAAATTTATCTTATTGCTTTTATAAAAATAATTAAAGTTATATGTAGATATATCACTTAGTTAAATTTTTATTCTCACGTCCACGGAATAAAAATTATTATCATGGCTAACTATAAGTGGATTGAGATCGAACTCTGAGATATCCGGATTTTCAATCATCATTGTTGCACAAGCTTTAATAATTTCTTTCAACTTATTAATGTCGGTCGGCAATTCACCCCTAACGCCTTTTAGAACTTTGCCGATTTTTGTTTCATCAATCATATCATCAAGATCCTGATTACATAAATAACACGATTTAATTGAAGTATCTTCATAAACCTCCACGTATTTACCACCAGAACCGAACATTATTACCGGACCAAAAGATGGATCGCGAAAACCACCGATTATTAATTCGTGCTTAATTGATATTTGTGGTTGCATCAGGAACTCTTCAACTTTTATCCCATTCTTATTAAAGCTATTTTCAATTTCATTCGCTCTAAATAATAAATCTTCCTTTGAGCTTATGTTAAACTTAACCGCATCAAATTCGGATTTATGAATTACTTCTTTACTAATACCTTTTAAAACCAGCGGAAAAACATCTGGTTTGTAAAACTTCAGATCTTCGGGTTTTACAAAATTTTGTTTTACAACAGGAAGATTATAGTGGCTGCAAATTTTGTTTACTTCTTCCGGCGATAAGAATCCCTTTGAAAGATTTTTTTTACTCGCTCCCTTTCTTGAAATCAATTCTAAATATTCTGTTCGATTGATTTGTAATTTGTTTTTTGTGTTCGAATAAAAAATCATATTCGATAAAATTTCGGCGGGATCTTCGGGGTTTTTGAATAATGGAAGTTTTTTCTGCGATTCGTTTCGGTATTTACTCCAGAATTCGGGTAACGGCATAGCAACCTGAAGAATAGGTTTTTCACTTTCAATAGAATAAACACTTTCTATAACCTCAAAAGGCGAAACCATAACTGGTTCAACAAAAATTGAAATTATTGCATCAACATTATTATCTAAAGATACAATCTCATTAACTTTTTTATAAACCTCCGCATTACCACCCGGCAAAAGGTCGACAGGATTTGAAACGCTTCCTTCGGGATGAACAATTTCTCTTAATTTTTTCTTTGTTTCTTCGGAAAATTCTGCAAGCTTAAGACCCTCGTTTTCAATTTTATCAACACATAGAATTGCGGGACCGCCGGCATTTGTAATTACAGCAACTCTATTCCCTTTTGGAAGAGGAAAATTTTCAAATCCTTTTGCTGTATTGAATAATTCATTAAGGTTTTCCGCTCTTATAATTCCGAATTGTTTAAGAAGTGCATCGATAATTTTATCATTACTGCTTAAGGCGCCCGTGTGCGATGATGCGGCTTTCATTCCGCTTTCGGATTTCCCGGCTTTTAATACAATTGTTGGCTTTGTAATATTTCCATTAATGAACGGAGAAATAAATTCTTCACCATTGTTAAAACTTTCCAGATAACAGGTAATTGTTTTTATGTTATTGTCGTTCTGCCAATAAAATAGAACGTCGTTTTCATTTACATCGGCTTTATTCCCAACGCTTATGAAGTGAGCAAATTTAATATCGGTCTCTCGTAATGAATTTAAGACCGCTGCGCCGAGAGCACCGCTTTGGGATAAAAATCCGATTGCACCGCATTCGGGTTGTTCGGCAACAAATGTTGCGTTCAGTTTAATAAAGTCCATTGTATTTATTATCCCCATACAATTGGGTCCAACAAATCGGGCTCCGGCTTGTTTAACTTTATCAATAATATTTTTTTCGAGCTGCTCGCCTTCTTTGCCAATTTCTTTAAAACCCGCCGTAATTAAAATGATCGATTTAACATTTTTGTTAAGCAATGAATCGATTGTTGATTCTGCAAATTGTTTCGGCACAACAACAATTGCGAGGTCTATCGGTTCGTTAATCTCTTCGATTGTGTGGAAACATTTGTAACCAAGAATTTCATCTGCTTTAGGATTTACAGGAAATACTTTTCCTGTGTATCCGTAAACTTTAATGGTCTTTAATAATTCGTAACCAATACTTTTTTCTTTTGTTGATGCGCCCGGGATGCAAATTGATTTAGGATAAAAAAAATTAGAGAGAGAGTTCATTGCAATTCCTTGATTCGAATTAATTACAAAATTATGCAAAGATGCCTATCAAAAATAACCAATTATAAGTTAGTGTAGAACATTATGGGTGAAGCCAGTTTTCAATTATCTTTTGCCCGAAACCGGTCATAATAGATTCGGGATGAAATTGAACGCCTTTCACATCATACTTAATATGAGAAATTGCCATTATTATTTTATCATCAGAAATTGCAGTTACCCTTAAAGCCGGAGGAAATTTTTCATCGGAAACGAACCACGAGTGATATAATCCAACATTTATTGAAGAAGGAACTCCATTAAAGATTCTTTCTGTTTCATCTGTTATGCTTGCTAATTTCGAAATACCGTGTGTAACATTATTAAGGTTGATTAACTTTGCGCCGTAATATTCGCCTATTGCCTGATGACCAAGACAAACTCCTAAAATACTTTTAGTGGAGTCATACTTTTTTAGTATTTCGAACATTACCGGAAAATCTTTCGGTAAACCGGGTCCCGGCGTAAAGAGTATTTTATCATAACGTTCAACATCGTCTATATTAATACTATCGCATTTAATTACTTCAAAATCATTAAAACCTGTTTTCCTAATCAGTTCAACAAGGTTGTAGGTAAAAGAGTCGTAATTATCTACTATTAGCAATTTCATTTGTGCGATTTTCATAAATTAGACACCGACTAATATAATCTTATGAATGGAAAATAAAAGCAGAACAATCAAGTTGATGAACGACTATGGAGGGAATAAGATTCCCTTCCTTTTTATAATTGATTTTGAGATGAAGAATCCAATCGTAGAAAAGATTGGAGAAGTTGCTGCAGACAAAATTCTGTTCAAGGTAAACGAAATAAAAAACTTTGAAGCAGCGCCCGTAATTTCAAGCAAAGTTAACTTTCAAAAATATCCGGTTTCCTACGACGAGTATTTAACGGCATTTAACAAAGTGATGAACAATATCAATGCCGGTAATACTTATTTGTGTAATTTAACTTTTCCAACAAGGATTGAAACGAATTACAACTTGAAAGCGCTTTTTCTTACCAGCAATGCAAAGTACAAGTTGTTTTATAATGATCAATTTATAGTTTTTTCTCCCGAGTGTTTTGTTAGGATTGAGAATGGAAGGATTTATTCATTCCCAATGAAGGGGACAATAGACGCATCGATACCCAATGCAAAAGAAATAATTTTGAAGGATGAAAAAGAATTAGCCGAGCATATTACAATCGTTGATTTGATACGAAACGATTTGAGTATAGTCGCAACCGATGTGGTCGTAGAAAGCTTTAGATATGTAGAGGAAATAACAACTAACCAGAAAAATCTGCTTCAGGTTAGTTCTAAAATAAGCGGCATTCTGCCGGATGATTATCATTCTAAAATTGGCAATATAATTTTTAGTCTTCTTCCGGCCGGATCAATAAGCGGCGCGCCGAAGAAAAAAACAGTCGAGATTATAAAAGAAGCCGAAACATATCAGCGGGGTTTTTACACAGGAATATTCGGTATATTCGATGGAACAACTCTTGATAGTGCTGTAATGATACGGTTCATTGAAAAAGTCGGAAATCAGTATTACTTTAAGAGCGGCGGTGGAATTACTTTTATGAGTGACCCCGAATCAGAATACAGAGAGCTAATAGATAAAGTATATGTCCCTATTATTTGAGACAATAAAAGTTAAAGAGGGTGCGCTCCAGAATATTGGATATCATAACGAGCGGTTTAATCGCTCCCGCGAAATTTTATTCGGTATAAACAAAACTGTCTTTCTGGAAGATCTGATTAAAATACCAAAAGAATATTCATCGGGAGTTGTAAAATGTAAGGTTGTTTATGATGATTCAATTAAAGGAATAAGTTTTGCACGTTACGTTCCGAAACCTGTAAACGGACTATTGCTGGTTGATGGGAAAAATATTGATTATTCCTATAAATACTCAGACAGATCTAAACTTGATGAGTTATTAACTGCGGCCAATTGCGGTTTTGACGAAGATATTTTAATTGTAAAAAATGGACTAATTACAGACACATCATATTCAAACGTTGCATTGTTTGATGGAACAGATTGGTTAACGCCATCCGCACCATTATTAGCCGGTACCAAAAGAGCAAAATTGCTTGAAGAGGGAAAGATCCGAACGGGAGAAATAGCGGCTGCCGAACTTAAATACTTTGAAAAGATTAAGTTGTTTAATGCAATGCTCGATTTTGATGAATGTCCGACTTTACCAGTTGCTTGTATAAATCAATCTTGATTTTAAGAGCTTTGCAATACAGAGATCTGCTTAATTAACTGCTTTAATTTCCATTTTTTTATAAGGAATATTACCACAACAATCTCAGCCCATTGTGGTCCAACAATTTATTCTTTATGACACACACATAAAACGTCTTACATAAAAATATTGACTTACTTTTCTTTTTTGTATAACTTTGCATCAAAAATACTACGAAAGGAGAAAAGATGGATGTTGGATATGTAACAACAAAAGGACAGTTAGTTATCCCATCAAAACTCAGGCGGAAATTTGGTATTAAGCCTGGAACCCGGGTTAATTTTTTTGAAGAGGATGATGGAATAAAAATAATACCAATTACTGCAGAGTTAATCGATGCAAATAAGGGATTTATGAAAACGGGGGGCAAACTATTAAAGGCGCTCATGGAAGAAAAAAAGAAAGAGCGAGAATTATGAAAAGATATGTTTTAGACTGCTATGCTCTGATCGCCTATTCTGAGGGAGAGCGGGGAGTGGACGAGGTAGCAGAAATTTTAAAAGAGTCTCTCGCCGAAAAAGCCGAAGTCTTCTTAAATGTTGTTAACTGGGGCGAGATGTATTATATAGCGCTCAGAGAGGGCGGCAAAGAAAGAGCCGAGTTTTACAAAAACAC
>Ga0067045_1029642_pt1 | contig 19223 bp, 13 predicted proteins | sample TerdegcTABiofilm_FD_59184 | JGI IMG/M metagenome (GOLD analysis project Ga0067045, IMG submission 59184) | Combined Assembly of (Gp0054472, Gp0054536) Wastewater bioreactor microbial communities from Singapore -Terephthalate degrading... | reverse complement strand
ATCAGCAGAGAACTGGAGGCTCTGGATCCCGCGCCCCTGCCGTACATCAACCTCTTACCCACCTATGCATCCGTGGATCAGCTTGGGACGCCGACGTATGCGGACCATCTGGACAAGTTCCTGAGCATCACCCAGCCGAGGGTGCTAAGCTACGACCACTACTGCCTCCTGAAGAACGGTAAGGACCGCTTGGACTACTTCGAGAATCTGCGGCTGATCCGGGATGCCGGACTACGCTACGGAGTGCCCCCCTGGAACATCATCCTCTCCCTGCCCCATCTGGGCTATCGGGACCCGACGGCCGGCGAAATGCGCTGGCAGGTGTATACCTCGCTGGCTTACGGGATGAAGGGCATCATGTGGTTCACCTACTGGACCGACCCGTCCTGGCAGAAATCGGGCGAGGTCGCGATCGTGGACAGCGAGGGCAAGCCCGCGCGACTGTACCCGGTTGTGCGTGCGCTGAACTTCGAGATCCAGCGGCTGGGACAGGTGCTGCTGGGGCTCACGTCCACCGGTGTCTACCACACCGGCGAGCAGATTCCGGCGGGCTGCACGAGGCTGGGGACGGACGCGATCGTGCGGTTCGCGGAGGATGTCCCGCTGGTGGTGGGGCTGTTTGACGATGCCGAAGGCGCGCAGTACGCGATGATAACGAACAGCAATCACGATGAGCCGGTGGACGTGGTGGCGCGGTTCAAGCCCCACGTCACCGGCATTGCGCTGGTGCCGGCGCTGGACGGGCAGAACGTCGATGTGGATGGGAACACGGTGAGGATGACGCTGGAACCCGGTGGCGGCAGGCTGCTGAAGCTGGAGACCGAGTTCAGGTACCCGGAGCCGCCCGCGGTAGTGGACAGGATCGCGTTCCAGTTCGACCAGGGTGGCGAACTTGAGGGCTGGGGCGGGTTCGGGTCCTTGAGTTCGCCGGTAGTGAGGGATGGCATCCTGTCGCTCGACATGGGCCGGAGCGACCCGCTCATGTGCCGGCGCTTCCTGGATATCGCGCCGGACCTGTACCGCGCGATCAAGGTTCGCATGAGACTCTCGGGGGGCGCACCCACCGCCCAGTTCTTCTGGGCAACGGATTTGGAGCCCGGATATGCAGACGACAAGTACCTGAACTTCGCTATCCAGCCGGACTGGGAATGGCACGAGTACACCATACCGGTGGCCGAGCATCCAAAGTGGAAGGGGCAGCGAATTACGGCGATCCGCCTGGACCCCACAGTTGCGGGACCGGAAGATGGAGGGAAGCTGGAGATTGACTGGATCATCGGAGAGTAGCTGCGCCCGTGGCAGGGACAACGGCGGCTGGGCCAAGCGCCTCGGGCTGTCGTCGCTGGCAGCCTCAAGCTGGGTATCGTCACCCGGCAATGACGTGTACAAGGGTCTGGAGATCATTGCCCGGGCCGGGTTCACGCATATCGAGTACAGCGATCAATCGCGGCCTTCGTTCCTGGATTCGCCGCGAGATGAACTGGCGCGGATCAGGGCCTGCGCGGACGGTCTCGGTCTGGTTCTGTGGTCTGCGCACGCGCCGTGTGGGATGGTGGACCTGGCGGACCCTGATCCGGAGAAGCGCGCGGAGGCCTTCGACGTGCACTGCCGCTGCCTGGAGGGCCTCGCAGTGTTGGGAGTGCCGCATTTCGTGGTTCACCAGGTGTCCGCCGCCGAGAGTGACCCTGAGGAGCGGCTGCGGGTGGGCCTGAGTTCAGTGATGCGCCTGCGGTTCGTGGCAAAGGAGTTTGGGATACGCCTGCTGGTGGAGAACTTCACGATCTTCGACCCGGAGGATCTGCTGGACTTCGTTGATCTGGCCGGGGAGGACGGCCTGGGGGTCGTGCTGGACACGGGGCATGAGTGGCAGATGGGCCGCGACCCGGCGGAGGGGATCCGCATAGCGGCCCCACATCTGCGCAGTGTGCACCTGCACGACAACCACGGAGAGGGGAGCATCGACGAGCACCTGCCGCCGGGGATGGGCACTACCGACTGGCCGGCGGTGTTGGACGCGCTGGATGAGGTGGGCTACGCGGGGCCGCTGATGATGGAAGTGATCCCCCATGTCGACGCCACGAAGGGGATGTCACCGGAGGAGCTCACGGGAACGTGCTTCGACAACATGCGAAGGATCCTGGCGGAGACAGGTCGCCTGGACTGATGCGGCGAATGAGACAGTCGCCTGAATGATCCAAGGGAGGACCGCCGATGAGACTGGGAATGGTCACTTACCAGGTCGCGAAGGACTGGGACCTGGACACCATGATCGACATGTGCCGAAAGACCGGGTTCGAAGGCTGCGAACTGCGCACGACTCACGCCCACGGTGTGGAGGTGTCCCTGTCGCAGGAAGAGCGGACGGCGGTGAAGGCGAAGTTCCAGGCGAGCGGTGTGGTGCTCTTCGGCTTCGGGACGACGTGTGAGTACCACACCGCCGATCCGGATGAACTGCGCCGGCAGATCGACGAGACGAAGGAGTGGGTGAAACTCGCGAAGGACACGGGGGCTGTGGGAGTCAAGGTAAGGCCCAATGGATTCCCCGAGGGCAAGAGCGAGCAGGAGACGCTGGAGCAGATCGGCATGTCGCTCAAGGAGTGCGGCCAGTTCGCGGAAGACTACGGGGTCGAGATCTGGCTGGAGGTTCACGGGCGCGGCACGTGCCACCCGCCCCACATCAAGACGATCATGGATGTGTGCGACCACCCCCTCGTGGGCGTCTGCTGGAACTGCAACCAGTCGGACATCGTGAACAAGTCAGTGGAGACGTACCTGCGGCCGCTGGTGGCGAAGGTCCGGGAGTGCCACATTCACGACCTGTACGAGGATTACCCGTACCGAGAGATGATCCGGATTCTGCGGGAAGCGGGGTTCACGGGGTTCTGCAATATCGAGATGCCCGAAAGCTGTGAGCCTGAACGACTGCTGAAGTACTACAACCTTCTCTGGCGCGAATGGACCCGATAGCAACGTTCCGGGGGGCGCGAATGACCTGCATTGCACAGCGCACATCGATAAAGGCCACGGTCCACTGGGCCGTGGCCTTTGCATGTTTGGTGATCTCGGCCTGCGCCGATGACTGGCCGGTGGCGAAAGCGGCTGAAAACCTCCACGCGGGAAAGTATGACACCCGTGCGCGCGCCGCGAGACTGCTGGGGTATCTCGGCGGCCCGGAGCACGGGCCCGCGCTGGCCGAGATGGTTATGCGCGACCGGGCCAGGGAACCCCGGGAGGCAGCGGCGGCGGCGCTTGCGCAGATCGGCGATGCATCATATGGCACTTTCGTGGCTGCGCGACTCGCGGGGGAACTTGGCTCGCCGGACCCAGACCACGCCCTCCGCATGGGACTGGCGAGACCTTTCATCGCGCCATGTGCAGCACTGGCGAGCCCGGAGTTACCGACCGTGATGGCCAGTGTATGCGCCGATCAAGATCCGCGCCTTCGCCGGGAGTGTCTCCAGTGCCTACCGCTGATGCCGGCCAAATTGGGGCTGCAGTTGGGAATTGCGGCTCTGGACGATCCCGATCAGGGCCATCGCTCCCTTGCGTTGCAGGCCTTGATCTGGTGGGTGGATGCGGACATGTCGGGCGCTCTTGCCGGGCGCCTGCTGAGTGCGGAGACGGCTGAGCGGGATGCCCTCGGCCTTCTTCGCGCGATGGCGGCGTCCCAGGGACTGGGCCAGCAGAATACGGCCGCGGGACTGTGGCATCCGACGCCATCCGTTCGAGCGCTTGCAGCGGCGCTTGTTTCACGAGCCACGGGAACCCGGTCCCGGTTGGACACGGCCTCGCATGACCCGGTGCCGGCAGTGCGACGCGAAGCCATTGCCGGGCTGGGACGGATCGACCCGAGCGCGGCTGCGCGCATGGCGATGGGCGAACAGGAGCGGGATGCGGTAATCCGAAGGCGCCCCTGGGCGGCTGGCTCCCACGGGGAGGATGAGTTGATCCTGGGGATGTTCCTAGCAGGGGAGGCCGACGGGGTGTCGCGTGCCGCGGAGTGGATTGCGGGGCAGCCAGACGGTACTGCAGTGCTCACTGGGCTGGCGAAGAGCGCGGATGCAGCCGAGGCGAGCGCGGCGGTGCGGATGCTGGCGGCGGAAGGGACGCCTCAGGCATCCCGGGCGCTGGCAGCCTGCATCTGGAGGGGCCGGTGCGATTTGACAAAGAGTGCCCCATCCGTGGCGGAACTGGCCTTGAGAGGGCTGCTGGTTGCAGATGAGCCGCCGGGAACCGCGCCCTCGGCGGGGATCGAGCGGGAACTGGGCGAGGATGAGCGGTGCCGGCAGATCCAGGCACTCGGAGCGATGGGGACGCCTCAGGCGGCAGGCCTGCTCAGGGGGATCGGCGCCAGCAGCCTGACACCCAGAGGCCGACAGGGGCGACTACGCGCGCTGGCTCCGCTGGATGGAACGGAAGCGCAGCACGTGCTTCTAGAGGCGCTGGACGATGATGACGCGAGCGTGCGGCAGCTTGCCGCCGATGCGCTGATGTGGCGCGGCGGCGGGGACAGGGCGGCGTTGCTGCGGCATGCGGAGCGCCTGGATGGAGGAGGCCGGGAGAGCCTGCTCTGTTCGGCGGTCCGGCGTGCGGCCGTGGGCGGCTTACTCCGCCCTGACCGCTGCGAGGCCGCGGAACTGCGGGCAGTTGCTTCGCAGGTGCGCGGTGACACCGACGATCCATACCTGCTCGCTGTTTGCGCCGCGGCAGGGCTGGACGCCGCCGCATACAGGCTGCATAGCGCTATCCTGGGAGCTGGGACGGACCCGAAGGCACGAACGGAACTGTGTCGTGCAGTGGGTAAGATTGGCGGTGAGCCCGGGTATGCGGCGCTCAGTGAACTGTTGTCGACCCTGGCTGCCGGTACCCCAGGCGCGGCGTGGCACTCGGGGTCGAAGCGGGGCCCGCTGGCCGTGGCCGCGATTGATGCGATTGGGTCGTGCGGAGAGCCGAAGGCCGTCCCCCTGCTAGAGCCGTTCCTCGCCGACTCGCCCGCGATCCGCGCAAGCGCTTTAAGGGCGATCCTCCGATTGGCGCCGGAACGATCGAGCGCCCTGTGCGAGAGGGCTCTATTCGACGCGGACGCTTCTGTCAGGGCAGCCGCGCTGGAACTGGCCGCGGGTCTTGGCGAGAGGGGCGTGCGCGCACTCCTTCGAGAGTTCGGCGACGCTGAGGCAGATACGAGAGCGGCACTGATCGCGTCTCTGGGCAGGTGTTCATGCCTGGCGGCGAGGGACGCATTGGGGCGGATCGTCGCGAGCGGCGATGCGCGCGAGGCCGCGAGAGCAGCCTGGGCGCTGGCGGAGGCAGGCGAAGGCGGCCTGGATGCGGTGCTCGCCCTCGTGGACAGCGGGCTGGCGTGGGTTCGCGATGGAAGCCGCGACGAGAATCGGCGCAGCTTGCTGGCCGAAGGAAACACCTGCCGCGCGCGAGTGATGCTGGCCGCAAGGCACCCCGAAGCTGCGCGCTGGGCGCGGCTGGCGTATGTAGACGAGCCAACGCCGGAGAGACTGGAACTGGTTGCGGACTGCATCGCACGGGAGGGGCACCGGGAGCGCGCGGGCTTCCTGCGGCGGGTGGCGGCGTGGCAGACGTACGAGTTGGCGGCCAGCGGCAGCCAGTGAGCCCGGCAAGGGGCCGATGAGAAAACGCCTGGTCATTCAGCATTGCTGGAGGTATTCGCGACCCGAACGCGGGTTCTGGGTGCAGCCGATGGGGATGCCTTTGCGCAGATTGCCGAAGCACATGGCGTCGCACTTGGTGCAGGCGATGATCTCGCTCTCGCGACCCTCGAACACCTTGCGCGGCCAGTCGGAGTCGGCGATGAGTTGTCTGCCCACTGCGCAGAGGTCGCACTTGCCCGATGCGAGTGCGGCTTCGGCCCGCGCAGGGTCTTCCATACCGCCCACGGCGATGACGGGAGCGCCCAGGGCATTGCGCGCCAGGGCAGCGAGGTTGCAGTGGATCGGGTCAGCCAGTTCGCAGCCCTCAGCCGGACCGACGGATCCGTCCGCGGCGATGTGTCTGCTCTGGGGCGGGCGGTCGGTGGTTGAGGGCGAGATGTCCAGCACATTGACCCCGGCCTGGAGAAGAGCGCCCAGGAAGTCGATGCTGTCGTCCACGGAGTACCCTTCGGCCTGCTGCATGGTGTGGCGCCAGAAGATGGGGTAGCTCTCCCCCACCTCGGAGCGGATCGCGGAGGCGATCTCGATGCCCAGACGCATACGGTTCTCCAGGCTTCCCCCGTAGCGATCTGTGCGGCGGTTCTGCTGCGCACTGAACATCTGGTTCAGGAAGAAGCCGTGTGCTCCGTGGGGCTCGACTCCGTCGAAACCCGCAGCCTGACACCTTGCGGCGGCCTGGGCGAAGGTGTCGGGCATTGCGGCGAGCTCGTTTTCATTGGCTGCCCGGGCTTGGGGGGTGGCGCTGGGAGCGACGGGGTTGCCGCCAGCATCCCGGGAAGGCTGGAAAAGCTGGAGGACGACAGGAATCCCGTGGCGATGGATGCGCTCGACGGCGCCCGTGAGGCGGCTGGCATAGTCAGGATCCGCGAGGCGCTCGATCCAGAGGGCTTCCATGATGATGAGGCCCACGCCACCTTCCGCGCGCGCCTCATACCAGGACTCAAACTGGGGAGAACCGACCTCCATCGCGGAAGCCATCGGGGGCATGACCACGCGGTTGCGGAGGTCGAGACCGGCGATGTGAGCGGGCCCGCTGAGCATGGGGTAGCTGACGGTGCCGGGCATGTTCGGCCTCCGGTCCAAAGGCGTGGGCGTCAGGCCCCGCCGATGATCATGATGTCGCGGATGCGCAGGCTGGGCGTGATGCTGCCCGGCTCCTCGCGGTAGTCGCTGGAGACGGCATCGATGTTGCCCAGCATCTCGAAAACGTCGGTGCCCACCATGGTGGTGGCCACCGGGTAGGCGATCTCGCCGTTCTCGATCTTGAAGCCGAAGTCCACGGTGGCGGAGATGTCACCATTTGTGCTGTCGGGTTGCAGGCCGCCGTAGTCGATGTACAGCCCGTCCTCGATGTCGGCGATCAGTTCCTTCTCGGTGCGGTTGCCGGGCATAATGTGCAGGTTCGACGGGCCGATGCCGACCCCCGCGGAGGAGCCGCTGCGCCGCGCGTGAGCGGTGTTCTCGACGCCCTCCTTGTTGGCCGTGTACGAGTTGTGCAGGTAGGTGGTTAGGACGCCCTTGTCGATGAGGGCTCGTGCTCTCTTCGGTACGCCCTCACCGTCGATCCCGGTGGAACTCAGGCCGCCGGGAATGAAGGGCTCCTCGCGGACAGTGAGGCAAGGCGCGGCGATCTGCGTTCCGGCGCGGTTGACCATGAAGGAGCGCCGGCGCTGGACGCTTTCGGCATTACTGGATCCGATGACCGCTCCGATGAGGCCGGATACGGCCATGGGCCCGAGGACCAGGGGCATGCGCGCCTTGGCGATCTGTCTGGAGCCCAGAAAGCGCAAGGCGGTCTCGGTGGCGATGCGCGCGACACCCTCGGGTTTGAAGTCCTCCAGGCGTCGGGCGGCATCGAACTCGAAGTACGCGCCGACGTCATCCCCACGCTGGACCACGGCGAAGAAGTTGATGTCCACGCTGGTGCCGCGGGTGCTGTAGGCGACTCCGGTGGAACTGGCGATGGCCTTCTCGCCGTAGTCCAGGCCCGCGCCACCTTCGAGGGCCACTTCGGGCGCGATCTGGCGCGCTTCCTCGATGCCCGCGCGGCACCACTGGACCACCACGTCAACCGGCAGGCCCGCAACGGCATCGTCCCAACGGCCCGGGACTTCCTCCCAGGGCTGCGGGTCTGGCAGGCAGACGAAATCGGGGTCGCCGTGGGTGGCTTTCGCCATCTCAGCGGCCTGCCTGCCCACGGTGCGCGCGGCTTCCTCGCTGAGACTGGTGGTGGTTGCCGTGCCCATTCCGCCGCGGTAGAAGGCGCGAACGCCAATTCCATAATCGCGGACGACCTCGCACTCCTTGAGGCTGGAGTTCTCGAGGTCCACGCCCACGCTGATGCCCGAACCCACTGACGCGTCAGCGAATTCCGCGCCGTTCCGCATGGCCGCCTGGACGGCCAGTTGGGCGATATCAAGTATGTCCGGCATGTGACTCCTCCTGGTTCGCCGGGCGCATTGCCCGACCGGTGCTACTCCTGACCGCCCACGACGACGTCGCTTATCCGGAGGTGAGGGCCTCCGGAATCAACGGGCACGCCCTGGCCGTTCTTGCCGCAGGTGCCGCCGAGCTCGAAGCGCACCTCATCGCCCACCGCGGTGACGTTGGACAGTGTCTCGAGTGTGAGGCCGGAGATGCAGACATTGCGGTAATGCTGGCCGAGCTTGCCGTTCTCGATGGCCCAGGCGTTCTCGACATTGCAGGTGAACTGGCCGCGCGCTGTGAAGACGTATCCCCAGTGGCCGCCGGCGAGGTACAGACCGGACTTCGTATCGGCGAGCATGTCTTCGAAGGAGCAGTCGCCCGCGGCGATGAGGGTGTTGCTCATGCGCACGATGGGGCCGTAGTTGTGGCCCTGGCAGCGGCAGCTGCCCTCGGGCCGTACGCCGAAGCGCGCCGCGGTCTCGAGGCTGTGCATATAGCCCTGCAGGATCCCGTCCTCAACGAGCACGTGGCGCTTTGCAGGGGTACCCTCGTGGTCATACGGGAAGGAACCATTGAGCTTCGGCAGTGTGGGGTCGTCGTAGATGTTGACACCGCGCGCCGCGACCTGTTGTCCTTCCTTACCGCGCAGAATCGAATTGCCGGACCACACGGCGTCGGCCTCGCAGTTGTGCCCAAAGGCCTCGTGGACAAGCAGGCCGCAGATGAGCGGGTCGATGATGACATCGAACTTGCCCGCGGGGGCGCGTTTGGCCGCCAGGAGTGCCACGGCCTTCTGCGCGGTGGCGACGGCGAAAGTCTGCGGGTCGATGGCCCGGATCATTTCGTAGCCCAAGGAGTTGGACTGGTGCTTCGAGGCAGACTGGCGCACGTCCCCGTCCGAGGCGGTGACGTGGATGTTCAGCCCGCAGCGAACAGCGCTGCCGGTGATGTATGTGCCCGCCGTGTTGGCGATGATGCTGGTCCCGGCGGAGTCGCGGTAGCTGGCGACGGTGTTGACGATGCGGCGGTCGGTCTCGCGGGCCGCGCGCTCGAGCTCGAAAATCACCTGGACCCGTTCGCTCAGCGGGACCTCACGCGGGTCCAATTCGAACTCGCTCTCGACGTTGTCTTCGACGGGCTCGATGTCGCAGACCATGCCCGGGTCGGACACGTCAGCGCTGGCGGCTTTCGCCATGCTGACTGCGTCCCGGACGCAGCGCTTCATCTCCTCGGCGGTGGCGTTGTTGGTGGGGGCGAAACCCCAGGCGCCATCGACGAGCACGCGCACGCCGGCACCGGACGCATGGCCGGTGTTTACACGGTCGGCGATGCCGTCCTGAACCGAGATGCTGGTGCCGGTGCCTTCGGTGACGCGAAGGTCAGCGAAGTCCGCTCCCAGTGATCTTGCGAGCTTCAGTACATCCTCGATGATCTCTCGCATGGGCGACTCTCCAATGGTCAAGCAAGACCCGCCGGTCCAGTGGACTGAGGCGGGCTCTGTTGGTTCGCGGGTTTCAGTGGCACGCTTTGGTCAGCTTCGCACATGGGTCCCGAGGCATGCGCGCGAGCAAAGTCCGCGTGCCCTGTTCGAGGGCTGATACGGCGAGCAGACTCACCAGCCCCGGACTGTGCGGGGATTGCTTCGGACGATCGGATGCGGCCGGCAGGCGCTCCGGCGCCCGTTGCGGTTGGCGCGCGGATCGGCGCGCGAGAAGGTATCCGACAGCCGTTCCGGCTGCAATGCCCAGGGCCGCCGCCAGCCACGGATTGCACAGAGCTCTGCGCAGAGTCTCGGGCCTGATCTCCTCAGTCAGCTTTTGCTGGATCGCTGTCCAGCGGCTGCTCAGGTCCTCGGCTGTTACCCTCTGATCGCTTTCCATCGCGCTTCCTCTTCTCGCTGCCAACAGCGCGGGCACAGAGCACCCCGACCAGCACACACAGGACGAAGGAGACGGCATAGGCCGCGCTCGGAACGCCGAAGAGCTCCACCATTAGGTGGAAGAGCGCAAGGGCCAGCATAAGGGCTGCCGCGAAGGCGAACCCCAGGGCGAGCCCGAGAAACATCACGCGGCGCGCCGCCTTCTTCAGCGGCTCGGAGAGGGCACGGTCCACGGCGTCGGCGGCATTCTGCTTGAGGTATTCCCCCAGCACCGCAACGAACTCCCGCAGAAGCTCACCGAGCGTCCTGTTTTCCTCCATCACTGGCCTCCGGGCTCTGCCCGAGACTCCGCGTCAATCCGCCGACTGCTTCTGAGATCGCTTGAGCATGCGCTTCGCGACAGGAACAGCACGTTCGAAGAGCGCGTGCCACAGCGGTGAGAATACCAGGCTCCAATCACCGACATATTCCACATACTCGGCGGCGAAACCTCTCTTGAACCGGTTCAGGCCCGCGAGATGCTCCACCACGGGTTCGCCGTCGACTTCCGGGGACACACCGCGCATGTCGTAGACCTGGCAGCCACGCTCCTTCGCCCAACGCATCATCTCCCACTGCATGAGATGGTTGGGCATGAGGTTCCGGTGCTCATTGGATGAGGCGCCATAGACGTACCAGGCTTGCTCGCCGAGAACGAAGGCGATGGCTCCTGCGACGGGTCGGCCCTCCACGCGGGCCATGAAGAGGCTGGCAAGGCCGGGCTCTACCAGATAATGCCACATATCGTGGAAGTATGAGCGCGACCGGATACCGAAGCCGTCGCGTTCAGCAGTCACCGCAAGCAGATCGTAGAAGGGATCCAGGTCATCAAATGGGCAATCGGCCTGCACAGTGACACCGTGCTTCGCAGCGTAACGGATGTTGTAGCGCCACTTGCTGTGGAAGCGCGCCATTACCTCATCGAGGGAGGCAGAAAGATCGACCTTCATGACCGCGCGGGGCTGGACACCGCCGAAGCCATCGCCCATGGGGCCGGGATCGCGGAAGGACAAGTCGCGCATGCAGGAGATGTACCAGCCATCGGAGGGCTTGATGGCGGGGTCAATCTGCAGCGCGATAGCCCCGCGGCGCCGGGCTTCAGCGCGTATGTCGGCAACCAATTCGGTGAAGCTGTCCGTGTCGCCGGGAGTCACGATGGGACCGCGCGGGCAGTAGAAGAGGCAGCGCCCCGTGTGAGGGATGGGGCGCTTGAGCACCAGGGCGACGGCACGGATGCCCTCGGGCCGGCGCACGCTGAAGTACAACGGTTCCCAGCCGGTGCGTGCTTTGAGTTGTCCCCACTCCCAGCACTGGAGTACGTCGCCGGCGGGGGCGGCGGCCACGAACCGGTTCCAGGCCGCGCGATCACTCTCGTTCATGTGCATCTGGGGCGGCTCTCTCCCGTCCTGTCGAGGTTGTTCTTCAGTCGTCCCCGGCATCGGACTGCTCATTCGCGTCAGCGGCGCGTCGTGCGGCCCATGATCTGGCCTGCGCAACGCGCTGCTTGCGTTGAGCGGCCACTTCGGCCGGGTCCATGGGCTGGGGCATGGCGAACTCAGGGTCATCCGCCTCATACAGACCGAAGAGCGCGCGGAGCACCTCGCGAGCGATGGGCACGGCGGTACCGCTGCCGCTGCCGGCTTGGGCGACGAAGACGCAGACCGCGTACTGGGGCTCATCGGGCCTGGCATCGTACGGCGCGAAGGCGATGCACCAGGAATGGTTCTCCTTTCTGCGGTCGTGCTGGGCCGTTCCCGTCTTGCCGCCGACGAGAAGCGGACGCCCCAGCGGGGCACCAGACACGGACGGCCCGGGGTTTTGTAGCTTCTCGCCGAGCTGCGACAGATCGTTGAGGAGCTTGGCCGTCCCGTGTTCCATGGTCACCGCGCGGCGCATGCCCAAGCGGACAATGTCGAGAGTGTCTTCGTGCTCAAGCTTGACCTTCTCGAGAATTCCGGCGGGCTTGGTCGGCGGCAGGCCCAACCGGGCCGGCCAGCGAATGCGACGGACCAAGTGGGGCCTGGGGAGCTTGCCTCCATTGGCCACCGCAGCGCACACGCGAGCCATCTGCGCCGGTGTGACGGTGAGTTCCTGGCCGATCACATAGTTGAGTGAGTTGCCCTGGGTCCACGGGCGTTCACCGTACTTGGGCTCAGGAACATCGCCGGAAAGCTCACCCCTCAGACCGAGCCCGGTGGGGCTACCGAGGCCGAAACGGTGAGCGTACAGGGCTATATCGTTGGGATCCAGGCCGAACTTGAGGACGCAGTTGTAGAACCAGATATTGCAGGACTTGGCGATGGCGGAGACCAGGTCTACGGGGCCATGGCCGCCGCGATCCGCCATCCAGCACACGAAGGGGCGGCGTTTGCGTCCGACGTGAATGGCGCCGGTACACACAGCGGTGCTGGTTGGCTTGACGTTTGTTGTCTCGATGGCGGCACAGACGGAGACAACCTTGAAGATGGAGCCCGGCGGGTATGTGCCCGCGAGGGCTTTGTTCAGAAGCGGCAGACCGGGGTCTTCGAGCGCCTGGTTCCACTGGTCCCGTGCAAGCCCTGCGACCCAGTCATTGGGGTCAAGACACGGCTCGCTGGCCAAGACGATGACATCACCGTTGCGTGTATCCAGCACCACCGCCGCGCCCATGCGCTCCGGGTGGTCTTTGAGGGCCTTGCGGAGTTGCCTCTCGGCCACGGCCTGGACTCGGGCGTCGATGGTAAGGTAGACCTGCGCGCCGATCTCCGGTTCCCGGGTGGCGATGAGGCGCTGCGGGTTACCGTTGGCGTCAACCTCATATATGGTGCGGCCTGCGCGGCCGGGCAGAATGGGCAGGGGGCGATCGCCGCTGGTGTCCAGCTCAAGCAGCGCTTCAGCCCCTTCGGCGCCAATGATGGAGTCCGGCCTGTAGACCGGGTCGGTTGCGGTGGCCTCGAGTTCCGTGGCCGTGGGGTCGTGCGGGTCGGGCGGCTGCTGGTACTGGGCCAGCCTGTCCAACTGCTCGCGACTGATCTGCCGGGCATACCCGACCGCCTGCGCGGCGAGGCGTCCGTAAGGGTAGTGTCGGCGGGTGGTAGTTACGACGGCGATACCGGGCAACTCGATCCGGTGCTCCTCGATGGACGCGACCTGATCGAAGGTCAAGTCCTGACCGAGAGCCCCGAGGGGCACGGGCTCCACGGCCTTGGCGCGTCGGGCATCGGCCAGGGCGTCGCGCACCTCGGCGGTTGATGTGGGAGTGTCTTCGGTCGAGAGGACGCCTGCCAGGAACTGGACGATGCGTTCAATTTCCTGTTCGTCGCGGGGGAGCTCGCCAGGTACAGCGTGCAGGCTCCAAACGTCGCGGTTCTCCGCGAGGATGTACTCCCCCCGGCGGTCATATATGAGGCCGCGTGGCGCAGGCTTGTAGACCACCGTGGTGCGATTGTCCAGGGCACGCGAGGAGTAGCGGTACCAGTTGGTGAGCTGGAGCCACCACAGGCGTCCGATCAGGACCGCGATGAGCAGTCCCATGAAGGATCCCAGGATTCGGATGCGCAACGTCTGCTGATGCATGAACGATTGGGGCGGCCCCGTGGCGCGGCAGTGACGGCGACACAAGGCGATGGGATTTCGGTGCAGGCAAGACTACGGATGGAGCTGAACCTCACCGGCGGCGCTTTACTCGCCGGGCGGCCCCGGAACGGCGGGCTGGCCCTGGGGCTTGTCCGCCGGCGGCTCTGGAGTGGCAGATGGCCCTGTCTCAGGGGGAGGGGATGTCGCGCCCCCACCTGCTCCACCTTCGGGCCGCTCCGGTTGCGCAACGGCGGGGCTCCCGCCGTTGCCCTCGGGCCGCCCGTGTCCTCCACCAGATCCCCCGCCGTGGAGGCTGCAGCGACTGGTCGGCTGTTCACCGGACGGGAACGTCGCGGTGCGCGTGGACGGGCAACCAGGGCCGGCCAGCTGTCCGGTGGAGATGCAGATCCGCCGGGTGACGGTGCCACCCTGTGCGGTATCAGGCCGCACCACTTGAATCTCGAGGGACTGGTTGCCCCCGGGCTTTGTATGCACGTCGCAGACGCCGGGGATTTCCTCGCCCTGCTTTATCCAGACTGCGCGCCTGGCCGGGCAGTGAGGCCCGGCACGCAACCCGGTCTCCACGCAGACTTCGATGCGGGTGCCCTCGCGCTTGGCGGGCTCTCCGCGCTCAACCGCAGTGGCCCCGGGCCCCTGAGGGAACTCGCCGTCGCAGCCGAGAATCTCGCTGGCCTGCTTGATGAAGGAAGCCCATACCGGTGCTCCCCAGCCGCCGCCACTGGCGCCGTAAAGACGTGAAGGGCGCTCGTTTCCCAGCCACACGGCGGCGCTCAGTTCCGGAGTGAAACCGACCCACCAGACGTCGCAGGCACTGTTAGTGGTGCCGGTCTTGCCACCCGCGGGGCGTCCGCAGGCCCGAGCGCGAGTGCCTGTGCCTGACTGAACCACCGTCTGAAGCATCGACAGCATGCTCTGGGCGGTGGTGGATCGAATGACTCGCTCCAGTTCAGGCTGGTAGGTCACCAGCACGCGGCCCTCCTGGTCCTCAATGCGGCGCACGTAGCGGCAGGTCGGGCGCAGGCCATTGTTTGCGAAGGCGCAGTAGCCCAGGGCCTGCTCGAGAGGGCTGACATTGGACACACCGAGAGCGATGGCCGGGTACGGGTCCAGGCGCTCCCGGGGGATGTTGAGCATGCGCGCGGCGAAGCGGACGACCTTGGGAACCGAGAGCTTCAGCACCAGACGCACGGAGACCAGGTTGACCGAATCGCGCAGGGCATTCCGAAGTGTGTATGTGCCGCCCTGGCGGGGCGAGTAGTTCTTGGGCGACCAGCCGTTGATGTCGATGGGGTCGGCACTGAAGACCGAATCCGGCCCGTAACCGTTCTCGACGGCGCATGCCCAGATATACGGTTTGAAGCTGGACCCGGGCTGTCGACCGTATCCCGGCGGGCCGGGGTGGGCACGGTTGGTCTGGACCTGCTTGTACTCGCCGACGCCGCCGACCATGGCAAGCACGCGCCCGGTCTTGACCTCAACGCAGACCATCGCGCCCTGGCCACCACGAACGCCGGGTTTCATCGCCCCGCTTCTTCGCAGGCGCTCGACCTGCTGGGTGAGTTCCTTCTCGGCGATTTTCTGCAGGCGGGTGTCCAGAGTGGTGTAGACCCGCAAGCCGCCCTGGTATACGGTCTCATCGCCGTACTCGCGGGTGAGTTCACGCAGGACCCAGTTGGTGAAGTGGGGCGCGAGCAGAGACACAACGCCGCGCTCCTGCAGGGGCTTGAGGCCCTGCTTGATGGGCACTTTGGAGGCCTTGCTGCGTTCGGCCTCGGTGATGAAGCCTTCCTCCGCCATGGCCCTGAGCACCGCGTTTCGGCGCTGCCTGCAGCGATCCGGGTAACGGTAGGGGGAATAGCCCACAGGCCACTGGGGCATGCCCGCGAGCATGGCGGCCTCATGAAGCTTCAGGTCCTTCGGGGCCTTGTGGTAGTAGAGCTTTGCGGCGGTCTTGACGCCAAAGGCGCCGTGACCGTAGCAGACCTGGTTCAGGTACATCTCCATGATCTCGTCCTTGGAATACTTGCGCTCCATCTCCAGGGCGAGAACAGCTTCCTTGACCTTGCGGTCCCAGGTACGTTCCTGGCTGAGCCAGACGTTGCGGACCAGCTGTTGGGTGATGGTGCTCGCGCCCTGTTTGACGTCTTGGTGGCGCAAGTCAACCCAGGCGGCGCGCAGCATGTCCCGGGGGCTGATGCCCCGGTGCGAGTAGAAGCGGCGATCCTCAATGGCGATGGACGCCTGGATCAGCTCTTCGGGCACATCCTTGAGTTCCACGGGCTCGCGGTCTTCGTCGAACACCTTCGCGAGCAACTGGTGGCTCTCGGTGCCGTCGGGGTTGACCTCGGTGGAGTAGATCTCGGTAGACAGCCGGGGGCGATAATCCCAAAGATCGTCGGACTGGGGCATCAGGTGGTTAAGCTGCTGCATGGCGCCCAGGACGAAGCCGGTACCGGCAAAGCAGCAGACAACGACCCCTGCGTTGAGGTAGCGAAAGAAGTAACGGATGGGCGGTACTGTCTTCTTTCTCCGACTGCGGCGCATATTCCGGCGCTCCAACAAAAGATTGCAGGTCAATTATACGGCATGCGGAGAGGGGCCGCAATCGCGAGGCCCTGATGTAGCGACGTCTGGTCCGGTTGCAGTGTTCCAGCCGGGCAGGTGCGGCCACCCCCCAGGTGGAATGGGCCGCTTCACGCACCATCTCGCTCCCCGGGAATGGGTCTGTGTCTCAACTCGCATACGCCTACGCGCTGGCTGCCATCTCCACGCTCTGCTGGGGCGTTGTCGTCGTGCCGATCAAGCTGACGAGGCTGTCCGGTAAGCTGGGCATCGGCATCTCCATGCTCACCGGAGCACTGGCCACGAGCCTTGTCGCGGGCCGGGAGCTCGGGGCCTTTGCGGTGCTCCCGTGGACAGAGATGGCGCGGTTCGCTGTGACGGGAACGTTCCAGTTCACGTTGGGATGCATGCTGTACTACGAGAGCATCCGGCGGGGCAGCATGAGCATTGCGGTACCGGTGACCCGGGTCAAGGTCATCCTGGTGCTGGCATTCACGCTGGCGCTGGGCCTGGAAACCTTCACCTGGTGGCTTCTTGGCGCGTGCGTTCTTGTGGTGCTGGGCGGCATCTTGCTGGGCCTGCAGACCAACTGCGCGCCTGAGGGTGAATCCCGCGACGGGCACAGGATGTCTCTGCTTCTGGCGATGGGCGCCTGCGTGTGCTGGGGCGCGGGAGAGACGCTGATCGGCACGCTGCCTGACAGCATCAACGCGGTGGCCAAGAACGCGCTGCTGCTGTGGTGCGGGCTGGTGGTGTATGTGGGGTACGCGCTGGTGTCGGGCACCTGGCGAAGGTTCGCGGGCGTTCAAAGGCGCGACATCCTGTGCTACGTGACCCACGGCCTGGTGAGCTTCTCAGTGGCTTACGTGCTCATGGTCAGAGCCATCGAGATCGCCGGGCCGCCGAGAATCAGCTGCATCACGTCAACTTACCCCATGATCTCGGCGATGATCGGCTGGGTCTTCTTCCGCGAACGCTTCTCGGCAGCCGCGGTGGCCGGTGCGTGCCTGTTGGTGGCGGGGGTAATCGTACTGCAGTTCGGGTAGCGTGAGGTGAGCCCGCAGGCAGGTCGAGGGGACGGCAGACGGGAAACGAAAGGCTGCGCGCGGCGCAGGCGCCTGCCCGTCCGGTCCGAGACTAACCATGGTGAAAGGATCAGCTTGCATATGCCCCGAATCCTTGTGGTGGACGATGATGCCGCTGTGCGCGAGGTCATCCAGATGCAGCTTGAGATGACCGGCATGGAGGCAGATACCGCTGCCAACGGTCGCATCGCCCTTGAAAAGCTGTGCACGAGCGTGGTGGAAGGCAGGCCCTATGACCTGGTCACTCTGGACATTGTGATGCCGGAACTCAATGGCTGGCAAGTACTGAAGGCCGTCAAGAACAATCCGCTTTGGCAGGACATCAAGGTGATCGTGGTCAGCGGAGAGTTGCAGTCCGCCGAGGACCTGACGCATATCATCGAGTACGACGGCGTGTTCGTGGAAAAGCGCATTGGCTTCACGCAGGATGTCGGGCTCATCGTCCAGCGCATCCTGGAAGCATAGCCGCCCCACAGGCGACTTGGAGGCGTGGCCAGTGGCAACCGAGCTGAGTCCGGCCCTGCGCGCGGGAGCGGCGAGCGTGGACATCACCCCGCGGTGGGGGGTGCATCTCGCGGGCGACATCGCCCGGCATCGCCCGGCGCAGCAGGTGTGGGACCCCCTGCATGCGAGAGCATTGGCGCTGGAACTTGGCGCAAGCCGTGCCTGCCTGCTGTGCCTGGATGCAACCATCATCACCGGCCAGTACACGGGCTGGATCCGGGAGCAGTGCGCGTCGCGCTTCGGCCTGGAGCCCGACGCGCTTATGGTTCACGCAACCCAGACCCATTCAGCGCCAACGCTTGGGCATATCATGCTGGATCCGGACTTCCCCGAACTGCCGCCGGAACTGGAGTGGGTGCGCGGGAGTGAGGATGCCCACAGCCGTTGGGCGGCTTCGCGGTGCGTGGAAGCGGTGGGACAAGCGCTGGAGGGCCTGCGGCCGGTCAGTGTTGGCTCGATCAGCGCGATCGACGGTCGCTGGGCCCACAACCGGCGGGCGGTGAAAGCGGACGGGACGGTGGGAATGCCCGGACCGACGTGGGAAGCGCCCCTCGGCCCGACGTGGATCAAGTACATCGAGGGCCCAATCGACCCGGAGGTGGCGGTTCTGAGCTTCCGCGACGATGCGCTGGGGTTCGTGTCGGTGGTTGCGAACTACGCCTGCCACCCGGTACACGTTTTCCCGAGGCCTTTCGTGTCGGCGGATTGGCCGGGTGCGTTGGCGGATGGCATTGAGAGCGGCTGTGGGCCGGCCTGCACGGCTCTGGTGGTCAATGGCGCCTGCGGGAATATCAACCCGTGGCCGCCTTTCGACCCGGAGTATGTGGAAGACCACCGGCGGATGGGCGCCGGACTCGCCCAGACTACGCGCACTGCCCTGGAACACTCGCGCTTCGAACCCGTGGCTACCCTGGCAGCCCATGTCACCCGTCTGCCCATACCCTTGCGGGAGTTGACGCCTAAGGAGAAAGCGCACTGCGAGGACGTGCTTTCTCGCCATCCGGCGCCGCAGGTGGTGGGGGATGATCCAGTGAGCGTAGACCCGAAGTGGATGGTTGCAGCGAGCCAGTGGAGCGTGGAACTGGCAAGGGCCCGATCGCCGTTCCTTGACTATGAGATTCAGGTGCTGCGCATCGGCGAAGATGCTATCGTCGGACTGCCGGGCGAGCCCTTCGTGGAACTTGGGCTGGCGATCAAACTCGCGTCGCCGGCAAGACGCACTCTGATCGCACACTGCACATCGCAGTATGTGGGGTACATTCCTTCCGCGGAGGCGCTGAAGCGCGGCGGACATGAAGCAAGCACGCGGTACTGGGCGAAGCTTGTCCCGGAAGCATTCGAGATGATCCGCGATGCCGCGATAGAGACGCTGCAGGCCGTGTTCCGGTAAGGTGCAGAAACCAGTACGCGCAGACCCGCGCGGGGCGGAACGAGGGAGCTAGATGCGAGAGAGAACGCCAACAACCA
>Ga0067045_1029641_pt1 | contig 19223 bp, 16 predicted proteins | sample TerdegcTABiofilm_FD_59184 | JGI IMG/M metagenome (GOLD analysis project Ga0067045, IMG submission 59184) | Combined Assembly of (Gp0054472, Gp0054536) Wastewater bioreactor microbial communities from Singapore -Terephthalate degrading... | reverse complement strand
TTTCAATATTGGAAACAGGCGACAGGACTTCAGACTCAGACATAGGCGACTCAGTATTTATTAGCAATTTTCTCACAGCCAGTTGCACTGTTAAGCACACGACTATCCTTACCGGCAGGCGTCAGGTGCGTCAAACCAACCTTAATAAACAGCAGGCTTGCGGTCTCCACCCCAACTTTCACCCCCGCTCTCACCAACACGCAAGCGTAACCGAGAAATTAACCTTTGAGAGCTTCAGATACCGCATGAATGCCTTCTGAAACTGATTGAACCGGAATTTCAAGTCTTACTAATAAGCCTTTACCGAAACTTCCATCTGCAAAACTCAGTACACCTTGATGCAATTGCGTTATTTCGTCCGCAATTGCGAGGCCCAAACCGGTTCCCTCTTCGACCACGCCCTGAGCGCGATAAAAGCGCTGGGTAATCTGGCTACGCTCTTCCTCGGGCACGCCGGGTCCGTCATCGTCTACCTCGACAAAAGCCCATTGCTGCACGCCCGCCATCTGCAGCAGGGTGGCGTCGTCCGTGCCCACGGGCCGCGAGCGCAGACCGCAGCGCAAGGTGACGCTGCCGCCTCGGGGCGTGTATTTGATGGCGTTCTCCACCAGGTTGGAAACCAGTTCGCGCAACAACCAGCTATGGCCCCAGACCGATGCCGGCTCGACCTCCAGACCGAAGTCCAGCTCCTTGATCGACGCGCGATCGATAAAGGTCTCGAGCATGCTCTCGCACAGTTCCTTGAGATCCACCTCCTGCAGCGGCTGCACCTCGGCATTGCGCGCATCGGCACGCGACAGGGCCAGCAACTGACGCGCCAGCTGCGAGGTGCGCCGCGTTGCATCACGCAATTGCTCGATCTGCTCCACCGTGAGCACGACCTGTGCCAGCTCCCCGGTCCGCTTGGCCAGGCGTCTGGCCTCCTGCCCGCTCAGGGCCCAGGCTTCCACCTGGGTCTGCAGGGCCGCCAGCGGCGTGCGCAGCTGATGAGCCGCATCGGCGACAAAACGACGCTGGCCCTCGGCCTGCGCATTGACCAGCGAGAACAGACGATTGAGCGAGCGCACCAGGGGCCGCACCTCGGCCGGCGAAGTCTGCTCGTCAATCGGGCTCAGATCGCGCGGCGAGCGGCGCTCCACCGCCTGGGTCAGCTTGTGCAGCGGCTTGAAGGCCCGGCTCACCGACCAGTAAATGGCCACGGCCGCGCCGGCGATCAGCAGCAGATTGGGCAGCAGCACATGCATCAGCAGCTGGCGCACCCATTGCTGGCGCACATCGCTGCTGTCAGCCAGCATGACGACCATTTCGCCAGCGCCATAGGTTTCGGCCTTGAGCACGGCAACGCGATAGGTCACCCCGTCATGCTCCTGGCTATGGAATTCCGCCGTGCCGGTCGCCGGCACATCGAAGCTGATCCAGGCATCCCCGGCCACCACATTGCCTTGCAGATCGCCCACGGCATAGCCGGCTTCGTCGCCCTGATTGCGCAAAAAATCTTCGACACTGGGCGTCAGCGACACCAGCGGCGGCGTGCCGTCCGCAATCGAAGGCGCGAGCACCGAGTCGGCCAGGGCCGGCAGCAGGCGCAGCAAACGCTGGTCATGCTGGGTGGACGCCTCGTCCGCGGCGCTGTAGCTGAACCAGCCGCCCATGGCCGCCAGCAGCATCAGCGGCACCAAAAGCAGAACCAGCAGCCGAAAACGCAAATTGGCGGTCATTAATGCTTATTTAATGAAACTTTGAGTATTCCATTTTCATAGCTGCAAGCGCTTCATTAATAACCAGTTCAGCTATATAAATAACCAAATCCCATATCAATCGGGCGCAAGCAGCTATCAAATAGAGAATCAAACGGATTCGGGCATCAGCTCCAGCCGATAACCGAAGCCGCGAATGGAACGCAGGGCCACGCCATGCGGCTCCAGTTTGCTGCGCAGGCGGGACACATAAACTTCCACGGCATTCGGCGTGATTTCACGGTCCCAGCCGGTCAGAGCCTGCAGCAGCTTTTCCTTGCTGGCGGGCTTGGGAGCATTGAGCAGCAGATACTCCAGCACCGTCCATTCACGCGGCCCCAGATCGATGGGCAGCAGGCGACCTTCGGTTTCGCCTTCCTGAGGCAGCTGGCGTGCGCCGGCGCGACGGCCCGCCGTATCCAGTTCGATGCAGCCGAAGTTCAGCACCGCCGAAGTCGCCGCCTGGGAGCGGCGCATCAGCGCACGCAGGCGCGCCAGCAACTCGGGCAGCTCGAAAGGCTTGACCATATAGTCGTCGGCGCCCCAGTCCAGGCCCTGCACCCGATCCTGCAACGCATCGCGCGCCGTGAGGATCAGCACCGGCATGGCCTTGCTCTCCACATCGCTGCTGCGCAGGCGCCGCGTCAGCTCCAGGCCATTGATGCCCGGCAGGCCGATATCGATCACCGCCACGTCAAACGCTTCCTGGGCCAGCACCTCCAGTGCGCGCTCGGCACTGCCCACCCAATCCACTGCATAACCGGCATCGGAAAGACCCAGCTTGATACCGCTGGCCACCATCACATCATCTTCCACCAGAAGCAAACGCATAAAGTCCTACCTCGCTCAAAAACAAAAGCCGCCCAAAGGCGGCTTGCGGCAGAGTCCCGGGCACGGCTCCGCCCGGGAAAGCCCTGCAGCGATGTTAACGCCTTCTGCGAAAAGTCAGCCGGCAAGCACAAGCACATGTCAGGGCCAGACAGGCTCGTCAATGGCTGCGAATCATCGTGCCATACGCCTGGTCGGTCAGGATTTCCAGCAGCATGGAGTGCGGCACGCGTCCATCGATGATGTGCACCGCATTCACGCCGGCCTTGGCAGCGTCCAGGGCGCCGGCAATCTTGGGTAACATTCCGCCGGAAATCGTGCCATCGGCAAACAGACCATCGATCTCGCGCGCTGTCAGATCCGTCAGCAGATTGCCCGCCTTGTCCAGCACACCCGGAGTGTTGGTTAAAAGCACCAGCTTTTCAGCTTGCAACACTGTTGCGAGTTTGCTTGCAACCACGTCAGCGTTGATGTTGTAACTTTCGTTCTCTTCACCAAAACCGATAGGGCTGATCACCGGAATGAAAGCATCGTCCTGCAGCGCCTTCACCACGCTGGGGTCAATCGCAACGATATCGCCCACCTGACCCACATCGTGCTCGATGCTTGGATCCTTGTTGTCCAGCATCTTGAGCTTCTTGGCACGAATCAAGCCGCCATCACGCCCCGTCAGGCCCACGGCCTTGCCACCCGCCTGATGGATCAGACCCACGATGTCCTGCTGAACCTCGCCGGCCAGCACCCACTCCACCACTTCCATGGTTTCTTCATCCGTGACACGCATGCCCTGAATGAATTCACCCTTCTTGCCAAGACGGCCCAGCGCCGCCTCGATCTGAGGTCCACCACCATGAACCACCACAGGGTTAATCCCCACCAGCTTGAGCAACACCACATCTTCCGCAAAGTCGGCCTGCAAGGCAGGATCGGTCATCGCGTTCCCGCCATACTTGATGACCATGGTCTTGCCATGGAACTTGCGGATGTAGGGCAGCGCTTGCGCCAGGATTTCAGCTTTGTCGCGGGGTGCGATCTGGGTGGTGGTGTCAGTCATGTACTTGGACCCGCAACTGCAGGGCATCTATAGATTCAAAAACCAAAGGCTGCTCCAGCAGCCTTTGTCGTTGGGTGCAGATTTTGCCGCAATAAGAGCCTGACATTGTCAGCAATTTGCGAGTTGCCGTGTTGCTGCACTTCCTTGGCGCGCCTGTTCTGACTCACCGGGAGCGACATAGCCACTGACCAATTGAAGTAGTTCTGCGTGAATCGTCGAATCATCGCCGAGCTTGGCCGCCCTTCGAAGCGTCAACAAATGTGGCAACAGCTCATTCCAAGGTAGAAAGTTTTCATGCGCCTTCATGATACGAGTATGTTCAGTGGTCTCGGGATTGTCGCCAATAAGCAACTCCTCATAGAGCTTCTCACCAGGCCTCAATCCCACCACCTGAATCTCTATATCTCCCGACGCATGAGACTCATCCTTGACGGTCAAACCGGACAACTGGATCATCCTTCTAGCTAAATCAATGATTCTCACGGGTTTGCCCATGTCGAGCACAAACACGTCGCCGCCATTGCCCATGGCACCAGCCTGCAATACCAGCTGGGCAGCCTCGGGAATCGTCATGAAATAGCGGGTCACGCCAGCATGCGTGACCGTCAGCGGCCCTCCTTTACGTAGCTGACTACGAAACAACGGTACCACGCTGCCGCTGCTGCCCAACACATTGCCGAAGCGCACCATGCAAAAACAAGTGCGATTCTCTGTAGGCCTACCCGCAGACTCCTCATCAATAGGCGCGAAGTCCACGCTCGATGCCCCAGCCATGGCCTGCAAAACCAGCTCCGCCATACGCTTGCTGGCCCCCATGACATTGGTAGGCCGCACCGCCTTGTCAGTCGAGATCAGCACAAAGCGCTCTGCGCCGCACTCCATGGCCACGCGCGCCACATTGAGCGTGCCGAAGACATTGTTCAGAATTCCTTCGGCAGGATTCTCCTGCACCAGAGGCACATGTTTATAAGCCGCAGCGTGATACACCGTGTGAGGTTTGCAATCCGCAAAAATAGCGCGCAGGCGACGCAGGTTCCGGATACTTCCCAGTCGCGGCAGCAATTGCACGGAGAGGCCATGCTCCTTGCACAGCAGCTCCAGATTGTGGTGGATCGCGTAGAGCCCATATTCATTGTGCTCCACCAGCACCAGCGCCTGCGGACGTTCCAGAATGATCTGACGGCACAGCTCGCTGCCAATGCTTCCACCGGCCCCCGTCACCAGCACCACCTTGCCGGCCAGGTTCTTGGCCAGCAGTTGTCGATCAGGTGCCACCGGATCGCGGCCCAGCAGATCCTCGATGTCCAGTTCCTGGAAATCGGCCACCGTTACCTTGCCCGAGGCAAGATCCATCATGCCTGGCAGAGAGCGCACATGTGCGGGCAGCAGCTGCAACTGGTCGATGATCTCCCGACGTCGCAAGCGGTTCAGGGAGGGGATGGCCAGCAAGATATCGGATATCTTGTGCTTTCCAATGAACTCAGCAACATCCTCGGGAGCAATGATCGGGACGCCGTTGATGGTTCGTCCGATCTTGCCTGGATCGTCATCGACGAAGCCACGCACCGAAAACTCGCGCATCACATCCAGCGCCGATGCTGTCTGTACCCCTGCCTCGCCCGCACCGTAGATCAGCAGGTGCTTTTTGGGGGTCGAGTCACGCTCGGAATCATTCACCTCGGATAGCCAGTAGCGCGCCACAATACGCCAGCCCCCGGCCAATAGCAGGAACAGGATCGGCTGGATCAGGCCGATGCTGCGCGGCACCCCATTCCAGCGCATCCAAAGCAAAATCGCAAAAAAGAAAATGCCGTAAATGAGCACGGAGGTAGCAGTGGCCACGACCGCTGGCATACCGGCATAGCGGAAGATCGCCCGGTACAGACCCATCCGCACGAAGATCGGCACAAACAGCACGATCGCCAAGCCATAGACATAGCCTTGATCCGACACCGGTGCTCCGACCTGATCAATGCGGAGGTAGAACGCCAGCCAGACAGCCAAGACTGCCATGAATACATCCACCCCCAAAACCACCACTTGCTTAAACAAGCGTGGCAGCCTCAATAGGTGGTCGGCCAATGCATTCAACGACATGCTATTTCCATAACTGCATTGATCGCATCGCAGGTCTGTTGAATCTCCGCCTCTGTCAAAGTTGGATGGACTAGGAACATCAAGCTGGAGTCGCCCAACTCTTTTGCGGAAGGTAAACGCTCTGCTGGTCTCCAGCCCGTGGAATCGAAAGCCTTCTCCAGGTAGACCTCTGAGCATGAGCCTTGGTAGCAGGGAACGCCTAGAGCATTGATCTCCGAGACAATGCGGTCCCTGCTCCAGCCTTCTACAAGCTGATTGGGTTCCACATATGCGTAGCACTTGTAATGCGCGTGGCCGATAGTTTCAGGAATTTCAGGCACTCGTAATGCCGAAGATTTACGGCATGCAGCAAGAATGCTCAGCGCATTTCGCGTACGCAATGCAGTCCACTCCGACATCTGCTTGAGTTGAATACGGCCTATTACAGCCTGCATCTCCAACATGCGCCAATTTGTGCCAAAGCTCTCATGCAGCCAGCGGAAACCCGGTGCATGTTCACGCTCATACACCGCCGCATAACTCTTACCATGATCCTTGAAGCTCCACATGGCGCGCCACAGGGCTTCGTCATTGGTCGTTACCATGCCGCCCTCGCCGCCCGTGGTCATGATCTTGTCCTGACAAAAGCTCCAGGCTCCCACATGGCCGATGCTTCCCACGCTACGCCCCTTGTACCGAGCGCCATGCGCCTGGGCACAGTCTTCGATGACCTTCAGCCCATGCTGCTCGGCCAGCTCCATGATCGGGTCCATGTCGCAGGGCCAGCCAGCCAAATGCACGCAAATGACAGCCCTGGTTTGTGGCGTCAGCACCTTGGCAATGGTCGCGGCAGAAATATTGCCACTATCAAGCTCCACATCAGCGAACACAGGAGTTGCCCCAGCATTCACTACGCATGAAATGCTGGCAATGAAAGTACGTGGCGTCACCACCACCTCATCGCCCGGACCAATGCCCAGCGCCTTGAGAGCCACATCCAGCGCCAAAGTGCCATTGGCCAAGGCCACTGCATGGCTTGTTTCTGTCCATGCCGCGAACTCTTTTTCAAATGCGCGACACTCCTGGCCTGTCCAATAGTTCACCTTGTTGGACAACAGCACCCGCTGAACAGCATCGGCCTCTTCAGTTGTGAAGCTAGGCCAGGGAGAGAAAGGGGTATTCAACATTTTTGAATCCAGATCCGTTCTGTGTCTCAAGAATTACTTATTTCAATACTTGCTTCTGCAATGGTTTTGCCGGATTTCCAACAACAACTTCTCCGGCAGGCACACTCTTGGTCACAACAGCCCCCATGCCAACAACAGCACCTCGACCAATCACCAGAGGTTTATCTGGTACGCCTTGTTTGATAACTGCCCCAGTCCCAATGTACGCGTGATCCTCGATCACAATATTTCCATTGCACATAACGCCTGGCGCAAAAGTAACAAAATCACCAATTACACAATCGTGCGCAACATAACTATAAATATTTGCATGGAAATTACGGCCAATACGAATATTACTGGTCAGAGTAACAAAGGGGCTCAGAATGGCACCCTCTCCGACCGAAATTTCGTCCATACAAACCACATTGGCTGCTTGTACCGCCCAAGGCCTCACCCCATCCTTTTCCAAGTTATGTGCCAATTTTTCACGTATCCCACTATTGGCAATGGCTAAAGCCGCATAGCGATTTCCAGCGGGCTCATTCAAAAATTGAGAATAATTCAATAAACGCACCCCATTTACCAATGCAGGCCCAGGCGCATCATCCACAAAAACCAAGCGATCCGTGGAAATTCCCGCCGTTATTAATAAATGACGTGCTAGTGGCATTACCTCACGTCCATAGCCGCTAGCACCATATACGGCATATATATCTTGTGAATTTGTCATTGAATATTCCTTTAATTTCTAGAGAATTTATTTTTATATTTTCGCTTGCAATTAAAAATACTACAGTTTCTTGCCGCCTGTGAACTTACTCATTGTCGCTTCCCCCGCCGCACTGATGCCATCGCGCACCAGCACCTTTTTCACGGTCAGCCACAAAATCTTGATGTCCAACCACAAGCTCTGGTGATCCACATACCACACGTCCAACTCGAATTTATCTTCCCAACTGATGGCATTGCGTCCATTGACCTGGGCCCAACCTGTCACACCGGGGCGAACTTCATGACGACGGGCCTGCTCCGGGCTGTACAACGGCAAATATTCCATCAACAGCGGACGCGGTCCCACCAGGCTCATGTCCCCTTTGAGCACATTCCACAGCTCAGGCAGCTCATCCAGACTAGTTGACCGCAAAAAGCGACCGAAAGCTGTCAGCCGCACAGCATCAGGTTGCAATTGTCCATCCGGGCTGCGCTCATCCGTCATGGTGCGGAACTTGACCATTTCAAACGGCTTGCCATCTAGCCCGGGACGCACCTGACGAAAGAACACTGGGCTACCCAGCTTGCGCCGAACCAGCACAATCAGAATCAGCAAAGGTAATGCCAATGCAATCAGGCCCAACAGGGCAAAAGCAAAGTCGAAAAGGCGTTTCATTCTTTGTATAAATTAATAGCTGCTAACGCTTAACTGGCAAAAGGTAAGGTCACTTCGGCATGAAATGCATGCTACTTATCCTGCTCCATACCCAAGCGTCGAAATACTTCGCCAAACCGCTTCACCCCCACTTGTAGCGCAAGGTGCTGCTGGTAATACGCACGAGCTCTCTGTCCCATGGCGACCAATTCTTCAGCATTTAGAGAAGCCATTCTTTCAGCGGCCTCCGCCAAAGCCTGAGGGCTCTCGGACTCGGCCACAACACCACTGCTGGACTGACGCACCAAATCGGCTGCATCGCCATCCACAGCCATCAAGACCGACTTACCTACAGCCATGTATGCCTGGGTTTTGGAAGGGATCGTGATTTCAAATAATGGGTCCTTGCGTAAATGAACCAACAAGGCATTCGCTGCATTCAGATAGGCTCCGACCTCGGTCATGGGCACTGGCGGCAAAAACACCATGTTATTCAGCCGCATATCAGCGGCACGTTGCTTGAGGCGTGGCACTTCCACTCCGCCCCCGAGCATTACCCAGCGCACGCGTGACCCGCGCTCTTGCAGTAGGCGGGCTGCATCCAGAACAGCATCCAATGCCTGGGCCTTGCCCATATTGCCAGCGAACAAGATATAGAACGCCCGTCCGTTCGCAGCCAGCTCCTTTGGTACGCCCCCCTGGGGAGTTGCCAGCGCAGCCTCATCCGCCCAGTTATAGATCACTTCCAGCTTGCGCTCCGGGACGCCACGCGCGGTCAACAGGCGCTTGAAGCCAGGCGACAGCACCACGATGTGGTCCACTCGCCGATACACCCAACCACACACAGCAGCCACCACATTCAATGCCCGGGCATTGTTCAGCATGCCGGTGGCACGCAGAGTATCCGGCCACATGTCCTGAATGTCATACACCACAGGGATACGCCGCAGCAACCGCAACAGGCTGGCTGTCACACCCACGGTCAAAGGTGGGTGGTAGGCATAGATCACATCTGCCCGCTTGGCCATGAAAAGACCGTATATCAATGATGACGAGGCAAAACTGGCGTAGTTCAGTACACGCTTGATGGCCGACTGGTCATGGTTGGGGTACAGCGGCACACGCGTGATCTGCACACCATCGATCACCTCACGTTGCAACCACTTGATCTTGTACCCCGGGTACAGCTTACCCTCTGGGTAGTTGGGAAAGCCGGTCAAAACCTCCACCTCAAACCCCTGGCTCACCAGCTCACGGGCAAACACCAGCCCTTTAAACGTCGGCTCAGGATCAAACCACTGCGTCAAAAGCAAAATACGGGTAGCCATAACTGCGAGCTCAATACTTCTTCCACACCACCCGATTCACATAATCGGTGTAGCTGTGAATGATGCGCACGACCTTGTCCGACACATTGGGCATGCTGTAGTCCGCCACCTGGAGCAGCAGGCGCTCGGCACCACGCGACTGGCTCTGCAAAATGGCCAGGCCCTGCAGCACTCGCTGCTCTTCAAGGCCAACCATCATCACCGCGGCTTCCTCCATACCTTCTGGACGCTCATGAGCCTCGCGCAGGTTCAGTGCCGGGAAGTTCAAGATAGACGATTCCTCATTGATGGTTCCGCTGTCAGAAAGCACCGCCCGCGCCGACAACTGCAACTTGTTGTAATCGGTAAATCCCAACGGCTTGAGCAATTGCACCAGAGGATGAAACTGTGCCCCCATGGCCTCCACCCGCTTTTGTGTGCGCGGATGGGTGGAAACAATAACAGGCAGGCCATAGACTTCGGCTACCTTGTTGAGCACCTGCACCAGCTTGCCGAAATTGCGGTCGGATTCAATGTTTTCCTCGCGGTGCGCACTCACCGCGAAAAAGTCTGCTGACTGCAGTCCCAGCCGCTGCAACACATCGGAGGCATCGATACGCTCGCGGTAATGCCTCAGTACCTCGAACATCGGGCTGCCGGTCTTGATGATCTGATCCGGCGGCAAGCCCTCTCGCAACAGATACTCACGCGCGATGCTGCTGTAAGTGAGATTGATATCGGCCGTGTGATCAACGATGCGGCGATTAGTCTCCTCGGGAACACGCTGGTCGAAGCAGCGGTTACCCGCCTCCATGTGGAAGATCGGGATCTTTCGCCGTTTGGCAGGAATCACTGACAGGCAACTGTTGGTATCACCCAGCACCAGCAGCGCCTCGGGCTGCTCGGCGATCAACACGGCATCCATGGCTGCAATGATCTTGCCTATGGTCTCAGCGGCGCTGCCGCCGGCTGCGTTCAGGAAGTGATCCGGCTTGCGAATCCCCAAATCGTCAAAGAAGATCTGGTTCAGCTCGTAGTCGTAGTTTTGACCCGTGTGCACCACAACATGCTCGCAATTCTCGTCCAGGCGAGCCAATACACGGGAAAGACGAATGATTTCAGGCCGGGTACCGACCACGGTCATGACTTTGAGTTTTTTCATTTGGGATCTGCAAGGAAAGTGATCTGACGCCCGGGCTCACCGGGCACTCAGCGAAGCTGGTTACAGCAGGCAGGCAAAGGTATCCGGCCGAGCGCGGTTGAATACCTCGTTTGCCCAGAGCATGACGATCATCTCGTCAGAACCTATATTGGTTATGTCGTGAGTCCAGCCAGGCACCGTCTCCACGATCTCGGCCTTGTCACCGCTGGTGACAAGCTCATGAGCCTGGCCTGTCTGCATATGGCGGAACTTGAAACGCGCCTGCCCTTTGATCACCAGGAATTTTTCGGTCTTCGTGTGGTGGTAATGCCCTCCACGCGTCACGCCGGGGTGCGCCGTAAAAAAAGAGAACTGGCCGCAATCCGGTGTCTTGAGCATCTCCACAAACACACCTCGTGGATCCCCGTGCTGAGGCACCGTGTAGGTAAAAGACTCCACAGGCAGATAGCTGACATACGTGGCATACAGGGCCCGAACCCAGCCTGTCCCCACACGCTCGGTCATCAGCGTGCCACGGCTGTCCTTGAAGGCCTGGATCTGCGCTGCGAGCTGACCCACAGTCGTCGTGTATTGCGGTGTCACAGCGGCAAAGCCATCGGCATCAACCATGGCATCCGCACCATCCATGAGCTGCATGAAGCGCTCAACGACATCGTCCACGTAGACAAGAGTCAATGACACCGCTGGATCATTCACCTGAATGGGTAGATCGCGCGCTATGTTGTGGCAGAACGTCGCCACGGCAGAGTTGTAGTTGGGCTTGCACCATTTACCAAAGACATTGGGAAGACGGAAGACATGCACCGGCACGCCGGCCGAGCGCTGCAGAGCAAATAGCGCCTCCTCGGCCGTGCGCTTACTCCGCCCATAGGGGTTATCAAGCGCCGCCTGGGTGGAAGAGGTGCACACCACAGGGATCTTTCGCCCTGTTTCCTCAGCCACCGCTCCCACCGCTCGGCACAAGATTTGTGTCATTTCGGCGTTGCCGGTAGCGAACTCATGCGGGTCTTTCGGCCGATTGACGCCCGCCAGGTGGAACACGAAATCCACCTCCTTCAGCAAACCGGGCAGTTGAGCCACATCGCTTTCACGCGTAAAGCCCAGAACCTGGACATCCTTGCGCTCGGCTAAGTGCAGTTGCAAATTCTTGCCAACAAAGCCGTTAACGCCAGTGATCAGGACCTTTTTCATACTTCAGTGCTCCTCGACATCGACCAGCTCGCCATTGGAAATACGTCGCATTCCCTCCAGCTTAAGCAGCAGCTTCTGCATCCCAGCCACATCCAGGCGCAACGTGTTGTGAGAGTTGTAGTCCTCACCATGAGCCGTCTGGGTCAGACGCTGCTGCCCCTGATCCACATATTTCCCATAGTTCAAATCACGGCTGTCGGCAGGCACGCGGAAATAATCTCCCATGTCTTCCGCGCAGGCCATTTCCTCGCGACTGAGCAGGGCTTCGTATAGCTTCTCCCCATGGCGTGTACCGATCACATTCACCGGGTGTTCGGGCTTGCCCATCAAGCCCGTCACCGCATGGGCAAGCGTCTCGATCGTCGCAGCCGGTGCCTTTTGCACAAAGATATCGCCGTTATTGCCATGCTCAAAGGCATACAGCACCAAATCCACCGCATCTGAAAGTGTCATCATGAAACGCGTCATGGCAGGGTCAGTGATTGTGATGGCTTTCCCTGCCATCACCTGCTGAACAAACAGCGGAATCACCGAGCCACGCGATGCCATCACGTTGCCGTAACGCGTTCCACAGATCACAGTGCCCGAACCCTCGAGATTCCGGCTGGTGGCCACCATCACCTTTTCCATCATTGCCTTGCTGATCCCCATGGCATTGATGGGATAGACGGCCTTGTCCGTGCTGAGGCAGACCACGCGCTTGACGCCGGCCTGAATGGCAGCCTCCAGCACATTTTCGGTCCCAAGTACATTGGTGCGCACCGCCTGCATGGGATGGAACTCGCAAGACGGCACCTGCTTCAATGCCGCAGCATGGAATACATAGTCCACTCCGCGCATGACCTGCTCAACACTACGTGCGTCACGCACGTCACCTACATAAAACTTAATCTTAGGATTTCCATAGCGTTTTCGCATGTCATCCTGCTTTTTCTCATCGCGGCTAAATATCCGTATTTCGCCAATATCAGTATTCAAGAAGTTTTTTAACACTGCATTTCCGAAGGAGCCAGTCCCACCAGAAATTAAAAGTACTTTATCTTCAAACATTACAAATAGCTCCTATAATTTTTGTAGGCATTTTTTGCATACTCATATACAAAACGCTTAGGCATTTTTGAAGTTGCAGCGCTTTCCGCATGCCTAACAATCAGACTTGGATCAAACCAAAGAATCCCATTATCACTATGAATCTGATTTGAGAAAAATGCTTCTTCTCCATACAAAAAATGTGGATAGTGCAAATTTTCGAAAACCTTCAAAAATGACTTAGTTAGCACATAACAAGCCCCTATTCCCATATGAATTTCACAGGCATTTTTATACTGAACTGTCGGATTTTTTACAGGCCTAAAAAATTTCAAAATAGACAAAAGTGACTGTGCGATATAAAAATTTGAAAAATATAGATCATATTTCAATCTACGTAACCAATTTATTTTTTTTAGCACATGTGGATTTTGATGATAATTATCCGAAGTAACAACGTCCGGGCAAATTGCGTACACATTATTAGGGTATTCAGAAGATACCAGATTCCGACAGAACAGCTCATCAAAAACAAGATCATTGTTGCAAATTACGATATAGTCCCAATCGTCTAAAGATAGTTTTTTCAAACCTGCGTTAAGCCCACCAAAATACCCCAAATTACCACCAGCAGAATAATAAAAAGAAATTTCATTGCTGGCTAGCATTTTCTGCAAATTCTTCGAAGCGTCGGCATCCGTGGAATTATCAACAACCAAACAATATAAAGAAAATTCTACATCACAACCAGATTGTCGCTCAAGGGACTCACATAATTCTCTGGTGTATTCAATACCATTGAAATCTACACAAACAAATGCAATTTTTTTCATAAAAACCTTTTACACATCGAATTCAGTCATTTATTCAGACTGACTAAATATGCAATTTACTCACATTTTTTCCACCACGGCCTTTAAAACCATCAATTAGACCTTGCCAACATTGATGAAGATTCTCACCCTTCTTACTCTCAAATAAAAATATCTGCATAATTAAGATTATTAATAAGATAGTTTTTTTGATCAAAAACAAAGGAAATATTTTCCAAAATTTTTTAATTAAGAATATGTGATTTCTAATAATGTAATATCTTCTAAATGGAGAGTGAGTAAATATTGAGAAATATATTCCAAAAAAACTAACTTGTGTTTTTTTACCTAGTTTATGCTCCAAAACCGCATTACCAGCATTTATTAACTTATACCCCAATGAGCGCAAGCGCAAGCAATATTCAAAATCGACCGAATCAATGAAATACTCAACACACTGAGGACCAGCAAACTGCAATGTACTCATGGGAAATAGGCATCCCGAGCTAATAGCTGAAGCAACTTCAGTGAAAATTGAACCCCGATCAGCGTTTAAATTTTTACCCTGATACTCCACATTGGGGCATATGAATCCTATTTTCTCTTTATCGACACTTTCCATTACAGCAAGCAGCTTATCAAGCATATCCGGCGCACAAGCGCTGTCTTGATCCAGCATTAAGACCCAGTCTGCTCCTTCTGCGTGTGCAACAGCAACCCCAATATTTTGAGCATAGGCTATACCGTAGTTTTGGTCCAACCTAATTAGACTCAAATTAGCATTCAACTCCAAATACTCAAGCGCAGAAAAATCAACGTTATCAGAACAATTATCAACAACAATTACTTTATTAACTTGCTTTCTGATAGATTCAATAGTTTTAAAAATTTCAAAACCACCATTAAAGCTAACGACAATGGCATATATTTTTTCATTTTTCATTGAAATCACTTGTCAGAATACAGTCTCTAATAACCAAACAATGAAATGGAATAATCATCCATTATTCTTAAAGTTGAGAAAAAGAAATTAAGACATGCCGCTAAAAATAAAATCAACATAAATAATCTATTCTTACCAACAAAAATCAAAAATGGCCAAGCCAATATACCGATAGCACCAACCAATTCAGCCAATCTAAATGCCATCACTGGATAGCCACTAAAAGAGAAAAATAGTATTACGGAAATCGCATGGATACGGATAATATGTGAAGCATAGCCCGATATTTTTTTCATCTTTTCAAAATTCAAGAGAAGAATCAAGCTAAGTAATAAATTCGACATCCATGTAGTATTATAAATATTTACTTTATCTAATCCATTTTCAAATTCCAATGCATAATAATCAATACGAGGATCAATGTTTAATTCTGCCAACCGAACAAATATAAAATCAACAGTCGTCCCCAGAACTGACATCAACAAAGACAAAATTATCAGGAAAATATAAAAATTAGGTTTTTCATTTTCATTTTTCATAAGCAAAAATAATAAGAACAACAATGCAGAATAATGCAAAGTCGCCGCCAGCCCGATTAAAAAAATATAAAATATAGTCCGCCTCTTAATTAGGAAAGGAATACTAAACAGGAAAATAGATGCTGCAAGCCCTGCCCTGATGGTTGTCATTTCCTGAAGCAGAAAAATATATGAAAAATAGACCAAAAATGAAAGAATAGGGATGGGAGACATCTTTTGTATTGAATATACTTTTAATGTCACAGAGAAAAATGCAATACAGAATATCAATAACTCGAAGCTAAAATCAGATGACTTAAAAATAGAATTTATTAGAAGAAACCCCGGATCTCTTTGAAATACTGACACAGTATTAGAGAAAAAATCCATTACCATCGGCGCCTCATCAAACCATTTTATGTAACCCTCATAATCTCTATCAACACCATTTGCTCGCATTCCAGCAAATACAATCAAAACAAAACCCAGTATGTATAATATCCTTTTATCAAGCTTCAAATTAATAGAAAGAAAGACCAATACAGATATAAATAAAAAAAGAGAGTAAAATTGAAGCATATGTCAAACAATCCAATAACCATAGGCAATCAAAATGCCAAAAAATTACCGAATATCATCAAATATCCTGCGTTTAGCAACAACAAGAAGTGCAGTTAGATCTAACCCCATTCGCATACTCCATGCAATAGCAGCACCAACAAGACCAAAAAAATTCATCAGAAAAAATAATGCTGGAATATAAATAATTAACTCCAATACATGTAATATAGCAGTTGTTCGAGCATCTCCTGAAGCCTGTATTGCAGCAAAAGGAACGAATGCAATACCATTCAACATCACTCCTGTGGCCAGGATACATGCGATAAGCCATGATTTTTCAGAAAAATCGTCCCCCAACCAGAGGGCCAAACCCCATTTGGCAAAAACAGCAATCATCAAACAGATAGGCACCATTGCTGCCGTTACCCAAAAAAGACATTTTTTATAAAGTCGCCGCGCCCCGCTTGCATCAGTAGTCATAACATAAGCAAGCCTAGGAAACAATGCAGAAGTCAAGGCAGACGGCAATATCAATACGCGGCTGAGTGCTTCGTAAGGCACGGTGTAATAAGCTACCATGCTGGCACCCAAAACGGCAGAGATCACAAACCGGTCCGCCGTGACCATCAATGGACTGACGATGTTGGAAACAGTCATCCAGGCACCGAAAGACAAAAGCCCTTTCAGATTGTGCTTTTCAAACTGTCCTGACACCCAATCGGCAGGTAGCCTTCGGTGCATCAGCCACAGATGGGCAACCAGCACCACCGCCCGCGCGGTCACTAAGCTGGCGACCATCCAGACCAGCGAAGTGCTGATCAACATCACGCTCAAAGCGGGCAGCCCGAAATTAGCTGCACCAAGGCCAATCCGCAGCAGGTTGACGACCTTGAAGTCCTCATAAGCTTCAAGAACCCCGCGCAGCCCGGTCGTGATAGTGGTCAAAGGAATGCCAATGCTCGCAACCAGCAATGCCTGATAGGTGCTGGGTTGAAGTGTCACACTGACTTTCAACCAATTAAAAGCCAGTTGGTCAGCCAGCAACGCAAGAACAAGTCCACCGATCACACCGGCTGCCGCCGTGAACCACAAGCCTGTCTTCACCAAGCCCGGCAGTTGTGCAAGAAGACCACTTGAGCGGACTGCAGCAACCTGCTGGGTCAGTGCACGACCCAGGCCGAAATCAAACAGACTGAAATAACCGATCAGAGCCCAGACAAGGGTGAGTACGCCGAACGCTTCTACGCCAGCCGTCCTGATCAGATAGGGGATGGTGAGCGCACCAAGCAACAAAGGTAACCCTGTGCCCGCCAGATTCCACAGCGTGTTGCGCTTCAAAGACATTCAGGCACTCATTTCTTTTCATGGGGATACAAAGTCGCTGACCGAGCTCCAGCAATGCATGCCGACCAGCTCTTCTGGCAAGAACATGCCTCAGCATGCTGGAAAGATGCAACCGCGTGGATTCTGAACGCATTGTTTGCGGTTTACCTTCGTCCGCCGGAAGCTTCTCCACTAGGTCAAGCTCTACAGCTTCTGGAACTGGCCACTTAGTCGAGCTTTGCGCAGGTTCATTATTTGTGACGCACATACATCAAAAACACTGCCGCCATCAACCTCGCATCGCCAGTCATGAGAATCATAAGAATCCTACGTAGACATCTGACAAAACGATACAGCCTGAAGCCCGTCACTCACACAATCACATAGAACGAAGGGCGAGCGGGGCCACCGGTTGCCCAAAGCGCTCAATACACAATCACCGGTCAACTGCCATCTGCGATTACATCGCTCCAGAAGGGACCAGCAAAAGCATTTTCAGGAACTCCAGGCATTCAAAGTAGCACATCACAGTTGAATTACCTCCGATAGACCAGCGCAGATCCTTGCCAAGCCTAGGCTTGGCTCAGCTCATACAGCCAGCCTTGCCAGATCAGCCACTCGATTCATTGCAATGTGCAGACTCGCCAGCAAACCCAGTCGATTGGCCTTGAGGGCTGGATCTTCCGCATTGACCATGACTTGTTCGAAGAACGCATCGACCGAAGCACGCAATGCTGCCAGGGTTTGCAGGCTGGCGGTGTAATCACCTGCTGCAAACTGTTGCTGAGCTTTCGGTGCCACCTGCTGCAGCACCGCATACAGGTCTTTTTCGGCCTGTTCCAGCAGCAGCGCGTCGTTCACCTGGGGCTGAACGTCAGCTTCGGCCTTCTTCAGAATGTTACCCACGCGCTTGTTGGCCGCCGCCAGGGCTGGAGCTTCGGGCAGGGTCGCAAAGGCACGCACGGCTTCCAGACGCTTTTGCACGTCGGACAGGCGCTGGGGCTGCAGGGCCAGCACGGCTTCCACTTCCTGGGCGCTATAGCCTTGTTCGCGGAACATATTGGCGAGGCGGTCGTAGATGAACTCGACCAGTTGGGGCGTAGCGTCCTGGATCTTGTCGCCGAAAGCGGGCAGGGTGCTGACCAGCAGGGTTTCCAGATCCAGCTCCAGATCCTTTTCGACCAGCATGCGGATCACGCCCAGCGCATGACGGCGCAGGGCGAAAGGATCGCGGTCGCCGGTGGGCAGGTTGCCGATGCCGAACATGCCGACCAGGGTTTCGAGCTTGTCGGCCAGGGCCACGATCACGCCAACATCGCCGCGCGGCAGTTCGTCGCCGGCAAAGCGGGGCTTGTAGTGGTCTTCGATGGCGTCGGCCACGGCCACATCCAGGCCGTCGTTCTGGGCGTAGTAGCGGCCCATGATGCCTTGCAGCTCGGGGAACTCGCCCACCATGTCGGTGACCAGATCGGTCTTGGCCAGCATGGCTGCCTGATCGGCCAGACGGCCCAGCTCGGAGTTACCCAGTTGCTGGGCAATGCTCTTGGCGATAGCGCGTACGCGGGCGATGCGTTCGCCCTGCGTGCCCAGCTTGTTGTGGTAGACCACCTTGTCCAGTTGCTCGACGCGGCTGGCCAGGGTCTTTTTGCGGTCCTGGTCGAAGAAGAACTTGGCGTCGGCCAGACGCGGGCGCACCACACGCTCGTTGCCGCCGACCACGGCCGAAGCGTCCTGGGGCTGGATGTTGCTGACGATCAGGAACTGGTGAGTCAGCTTGCCGTTGGCGTCCAGCAGCGGGAAGTACTTCTGATTGGCCTTCATGGTCAGGATCAGGCATTCCTGGGGCACGGCCAGGAATTCCTTCTCGAATTCGCAGACCAGCACGTTGGGGCGCTCGACCAGGGCCGTCACCTCGTCCAGCAGGGCCGGGTCGTCGATGGGGATCACGCCGCCGCCAATGCGCTCGGCAGCTGCCTGCAGTTGGCGGGCGATATCGGCACGGCGCTCGGTGAAGCTGGCGATCACGGCGCCCTCTTCGCGCAGTTGCTCGGCATAGCTGTCGGCGTTCTGGATGACCACGGGGTCCACAGCGGCTTCAAAGCGGTGGCCATGGGTGGCGGCACCGGCCGTCAGGCCCAGGGCCTTCAC
>Ga0067045_1029638_pt1 | contig 19247 bp, 16 predicted proteins | sample TerdegcTABiofilm_FD_59184 | JGI IMG/M metagenome (GOLD analysis project Ga0067045, IMG submission 59184) | Combined Assembly of (Gp0054472, Gp0054536) Wastewater bioreactor microbial communities from Singapore -Terephthalate degrading... | reverse complement strand
GTTGGCCTGGCAGGCGATGGCGGGACGGTGGATATTGGCTTTCAATCGCTTTCAGGCGCGGTGGAACGGCAGCACCGTTTTCTTTATGTTTGCTATGACAATGAAGGATACATGAACACAGGTGGCCAGAGGTCCGGCGCCACACCGTATGGCTCGAATACGGCAACAACACCCGTCGGTTCAGAACAGCAAGGCGAAGGCCTTTCATTGCTCCGCCGGAAGAACATGGTACTCGTTATGGCAGCTCACGGTATCCCCTATGCTGCCACAGCTTCGATCGCTTATCCCCTGGATTTCATGAATAAAGTTAAAAAGGCCATAGAAATTGATGGCCCGACTTATCTTCACGTGCTTGCTCCTTGTCCTACAAGCTGGGGGTTTGCATCGGAAGAGAGTGTGAAAATTGGGAAACTGGCTGTGGAGACCCGTTTTGCGCCGCTTTACGAGGTTGAGCAGGGCAAGAAAATCGTGCTCGATCGCCGGAGGAGCAAAGGCACACCAATCATCGAATACTTGAAAGCGCAAAAGCGATTTTCACATTTGCTTAAACCAGAAAACCAGCACCGTGTTGATGAAATACAATCACAGATAGATGAAAGCTGGCGTTACCTAGAAAGTCTGGCCCAGGAGTGAGAAGGTGAGTTTGTCTCAAGTCGCATTGAACAGACTGGATCAAGTTTTTCATGCCAGGAGCGTTGCAATCCTGGGCGCCAACGATTCGCCTGAGCGGGTGGGGTATCTTCTACTAGAAAGTTTGCTGGAAGGTGGGTACACTGGGAAGATCTATCCTGTTCATCCTCGCCATAAACAACTCCTGAACTGCACGGTTTATTCCAGCCTGGCTGAAATTCCGGAGAAGGTTGATCTGGTGATGATTGCCCTTAACCAGGAGAAAACGGTAGAAGCTGTAAAGGAGTGCGGCGCGCTTGGCGTGAAAGGGGTTGTGTGCGTCGCCGGCGGCTATAAAGAAATGGGTGAAGAAGGCCGCAGGTTAGAAGAGGCGTTATCAGCGGCAGCCAAAGAACATGATCTTGTCTTGATTGGCCCCAATACCCTGGGCTTTTTTAACGCCGATGCGAGATTAAACGCAACTTTCTACCCGGAAACGCTCCCACCTGGAAGTGGCATTTCAGTGATTTCACAGAGTGGGGGAGTGGGCCGGGCAGCGTTAGAAAAACTTCGTGATGAGGGGTTGGGCGTCAATAAATGGATAGGGGTTGGCAACCGGGCAACGTTAGAGTTTTCGGATTTTGTGGATTACCTGGCTGAAGATCCGGCAACCTCGGTGATTGCGGTTTTTATCGAAGGGACAGATAAAGGCCGTGAGTTGATGGAAGCGGCGAGGCGCGCCGCTCAAAAGAAACCCATTCTAATTTTCCGAACTGGTAACAGTGATCTGGCGCAAAAATCGGCTGTTACTCACACGGGTAGCATGATTAAGTCGCCTAAGCTGTTCAGCGACGCCTGTGCCCAATACAACCTCATCGAGGTGAAAAGCACCAACGAGTTGGTTTGTGCTGCCAAAGCGCTGGCTTTGATGCCTTTGCCAAAGGGAGAGGGGATTGGCATGGTCACCCATACGGCTGGTCCAAGTATTGAACTATTGGATTATTTGGAGGCAGCCCCGTGCAGGTTGGCGGATTTCACGCCTCAGACCATGGCCGAACTTAAAACCCTGTTTAAGGGCATTCCTGTTATCTTGAAGAATCCACTGGATGCGGCTGCCTTTGGGTATTCTCCAGAAGGGTATGGCAGGGTTTCGGAAGTGGTTCTGGCGGATAGTCATGTGGATTTGTTGGTTGCAATACACGCCTTGCATAAAAACTGGAAGTTTGCAACCTCTCAGCTCGTCGCGATTCAGGAAAAATTTCAGAAACCTGTTTTGGCCTGTTACATTTCGACTGTGGCTGGCGCAAAGTTGGTGCGAGACGAATTACAACCTGCTGGGATTCCTTGTTTTGCCAGTATTCAAGAAGCGGCCTGGGGTCTGGGGGCGGTACTTCGTTACAGGAGGATCAGGACAAATGATTTCAATGAACTCCTCCAGGATTGATCTGCTGATGCATTCCACCCATGGCGTGGCACCGGAAGCAAGCGCTCGCGAATTGCTGCTAGAATGGGGGCTGCCGGTCGCGCCTTTTCGAGTTGCTTTGGATTTACAACAGGCTGTTCAATGTGCCAAAGAGATTGGTTACCCGGTGGTTTTGAAGGTTAATTCTCCGGTTATTGTCCACAAGACTGATGCGGGCGGCGTACATCTCAACCTTAAGGATCAGGCAGACCTGGAAAGAGCCTATTTGGCTATTCAACAATCTTGCGGCAAACTCGATCCTGCTTTTAAGGTTATGGTCGAGAAAATGTGCCCTCCTGGAGTGGAAGTGATTATCGGCGTTAGCCAGGACGAGCAATTTGGGCCAGTCCTCATGTTTGGTTTGGGTGGGATCTTTGTTGAACTCTTCAAAGATGTGGCTTTCCGATTGATTCCGCTGGATGAAATTCAGGCCAGGGAAATGATTTCTTCCATCAAGTCATACCCGGTCCTGACTGGGTTCAGAAGTAAACCCGGTGTAGATATCGGCGCGTTGCAAAATATTTTGACGAGTGTCTCTGAATTGATCACACGCTATCCACAAATTACAGAACTGGATCTTAACCCCGTTATTTTATATCCAGATGGGGCTCTCATTGTGGATACGCGGATGGTCATTCAATAAAATCTGAGACCAAGAAATGAAACAAAAGGAGGTGATTCTATTCGGGGAGGTGGAACTAGGGGCAAGTTCTTCGTGTCATGGGGGAACCAGGGAATGCCCTGGTTAAAACAATCGACGAGTTCAAACCAATATTCATGTTCATTTTATTTTCCGAGAGGAGGGGTACACATGAAAAGCAAAACCACAGTGGCAATCGTTTTAGTTGTCGTTTTGGTGCTTTTGCTTGCCGCGGTTTGGTACCAACAATTTGTTCCTTGAACCTAGCTGATCAGGATTATTGATAGCAGTGAGGGAATGTCTAGTGGAAAAGCTAATTGTAGTGAACGACCTCTGTTATAAGCCAGTTGGGGTGGATACCGATATTCTCAAGGGTGTGAATTTAGAAATTGAGCGCGGCGATTTTGCCCTTTTGCTTGGGCCTTCAGGCTGTGGTAAGAGTATTTTTGTGCAATGCTTGAACGGGTTAATCCCTCATCTGACCGAGGGTGAGATGAAAGGTTCTGTCCTTGTGGATGGGTTCGATACCCAAACCAACCCAGTACACACATTCTCAACCCGGGTTGGGTTGGTTTTTCAGAACCCAGATGACCAAATTCTTTCATTGAGAGTTGTGGATGAGGTCGCCTGGGGCGTAGAGAATTGCGGTATGCCCCACGAAGAGATCGTAGCTCATGTGGATGAGTACATGGAAAAATGCGAGATTACGCACTTGAAAAACCGCTTGACCTTTGCGATCTCTGGTGGGCAGAAACAAAAAGTCTCGATCGCCAGCAACCTGGCGATGTGCCAGGAGGCTCTCATCCTGGACGACCCCACGACGGATCTTGACCCGGTATGCAAATCTGAGGTGGTGCAACTGCTCTGGCGATTGTATCAGGAAGGCAGCCGGACGTTCATCGTTATTGAACATGATTTAAACGATATCATCGATATGGCAAACAAGATGATCGTGATGGATGACGGCAAGGTATTGTTTAATGACGAGCCTGCACTCGTTCTTGCCAAAAATTATGACCGGCTGTTAGAACTGGGCATTAACATGCCACAGCACGTCGAAATTGCCCATACCATCCTCAAAGATCTGCCCAATGTTGAGCGTTATCCGGTAAACAAGGAAGAAGTGTTCAATGCTCTGAAAAGCTTTGTAGTCGGGGTAGGTTCGAAACCAGAATTTCCATCATCCCCAGCCAAGTCTTATGGGGAACCTGTGGTCAGCGTAAGAGATCTGCATTTTGCATACGACCCGGAGAGGCCGATCCTGCGTGGCTTGAATTTCGACATTCATCAGGGTGAATTTGTTGCGATCGTTGGCGCAAATGGCTCTGGAAAAAGCACCTTGGTGAATAACCTGGTTGGGTTGCTCACACCGGATAAGGGATCGGTTGTGATTGACGGGCGCGATACTCGGAAGACTAAGATCGCTGAACTAGCCCGGAATATAGGGTATGTATTTCAGAACCCCGACCACCAGCTATTTACAAACAAGGTATCCGAAGAAGTTGGTTTTAGCCTGAAGATTTCCGACACCCCAATAGAAGAAGCTCAACGCCGTATCCAGGAAACCCTTGAAATCGTCGGCTTGAGTGACTTTGCCGAACGTCATCCTTTCTCCCTCAGTCGGGGTCAGCGCCAGAAACTAGCTGTGGCAACGGCGCTGATCCATGCGCCCCGCATCATGCTTTTGGACGAACCCACAACCGGGCAAGATCGTCGAAGCCTATCCGGTTTACTGGATATGATGGTTCGCTTAAATGCCCAGGGAAATACAACCATCATGGTCACGCATGATATGGATGTGGTGGCTGCATATGCCAGCCGTGTCATTGTCATGGCAGAGGGACAGATTGTTATGGATGGCCGCCCCGAAGATGTATTCTATGATAATTATGAAGAACTGGCCCGGCTGCGGCTACGTCCCCCCACCGTGGTGGATTACTGCCGCCGCTTAAAAGATTATGGTGTTCCAAGATTATTGACCAGTGATGATCTGATTGCATACCTGAAGCTCATCCGAAATAAAACCGGGGTCGTTGTGCCCAGTTAGCGTATCCGCTCAAATTATTCTAATTTTGTTCTTTTTTCTGGCAAAGGAGGATTGTCATGTCCACAGTAGCAAAAATGGGTTTTCGTCCATTCAATGCGGTAGATCTTGTTACTCTTGCTGTGTTTGCGGCTCTGTATCGCGCCCTTTGGTATGTATGGCATGCGCTGGGTTTTCTATTTCCCTTTAATCAAGTGCTCAGCGACCTGTTTTACTGCCTGTGCGGTGTAGCTGCTATCGTCATTGTTCGGAAATTTGGAGCCGCGACCCTGTTTGCGGTCGCCGCGCAAATTATCAACCTCTTCCTGCAAGGGGAAATGCTGGTCGTCGCGCTTCTCCTCTGTACTCCTGGTATCCTGGCGGATATTTATATCTACTTCCGCCTCAAAGCCGGCAAGGACCCATTTGCCTCTCTGAAGGATATGTTCATCGCTGGATCCCTGATTGGTGGCTGGTGGTCTCTGATCAACTGGGCGTTTATCTTCCCAGTTCTTTTCCTCACCGAACTATCCGTCACGATCACCATCGTGGTGGCAGTTGCCTGTCTTTTGGGCGGTATGCTTGGTGCATGGACCGGTTTCAAACTGGGCGATCGAATCAAAGGCTTAATTGCCTGAGATATTCCTGGCAAGAAAGGGTTGGCAGGATAACTTCCTGCCAACCCTGGCTGGAAAAAGCACCTGGATTGTTTGGAGAGGGATTAATTCTTTAATGGATCACAAGGAACGGTCGAATGGCAAAAGTTAATGTCACAAATTTTATGTCTAATGTTGGACGGGATTCCTGGGTACATAGACTTGACCCTCGCACCAAGATTGCAATTTTGGTGTTTTTCGGAACTATCCCCCTGTTTTTTACTGATTTTCGTTTTATTATCGCTTATATTGTTCTCACGATTCCCTTGTGGTTGACTTCGAATATTGACTTTCGCCCTATGAGGGGGCCGTTCACGGCGGTTGGCGTATTTTTGACGATTATATTTTTGCTGAATGCTCTGCGTGGTCCCTCGGAATTAACCAATACTGATGTATACAGCCAGTACACCTGGTATATCAGATTTGGCCCGCTTGTAGTTACCAGTCATACCGTCGTTCGAGGTCTTTTCCTTGCTATGCGTTTGGCGGTTACTCTCACGATTGGATTGTTGATTATTTCGACGACCGACCCGACATATCTGGCCAAAGGCTTGCGAAAACTAAAGATGCCGACTACAGTTGTCTTTATGGCTTTGGCGGGCTTGCGCTTCATCCCGATTATCACGGAACAGCTCTTTAATATTTTGGACGCGCAGACCATTCGCGGAGTCAGCGGTTCCCGCATTGAGAAGACCAAGTTGCTTTTCTTTCCATTGTTCATCACATCACTGCGCCGCACCAGAACTATGGGATTAGCCTGTGAAGCTAAAGGTTTTGGCGCCCGCCGCTGGAATGATTTTTATGAAGAGTTTAAAGTCACTGGTGTGGATAAAGTGGTGTTAGTTGCGCTGGCGGTTTTGGCAATCGTCTCATTGGTTTTGCGCTTTGGCCTTGGGATGGGAACTGCAGGAGTCGGTTGGATTAAATAGCGGCGTATTGGCACAGGAGAAGGGTATGATCATTAACCAAGAGAAATGTCATGGTTGTGCGTTGTGCGTGCCCTATTGCGTTACCAATGCCATAACCATCGTGAACAAGAAAGCCATCATTGATCGGGAATTGTGCGTGGAATGTTCGGTTTGTATGCAGGTTGATGTTTGTAAAAATCATGCATTTGAAGAAGACGAACTGGAGTGGCCGCGCAGTATTCGAAGAACTTACAGCAATGTGATGTCAAAGCACCCTCAGACAGGAATGACCGGGCGCGGCACACCAGAGATGAAGACAAACGAGTTAACCGGCAAATACAAACGCGGCGAAGTTGGTTTAGGGGTTGAGCTTGGCCGCCCAGATGTTTGCACTACTTTTCGAGATGTCGAAAAAGTCGCAAAAATGCTGGCTGCTAGTGGTTTTACTTTTGATCACGAAGCGCCAACCACAATGATCATGACCGATCCAACCGTTGGTTCCCTTCCCCCAGAAATCTTGAATGAACGCGTCATCTGTGTCATTCTTGAGGGCAAAGCTCCGACGGAGAAACTGCCCGTGCTCCTTGAAGGGTTGAAAAAGGTTTCGAAAGAGATTGATACTGTCTTCAGCCTGGATGTGATAACGGTCGAAGAGGAGGATGGCTCGGTCCCCAACATCGAAATTGCCCGCCGTCTTGGGTATCCGGTCCGCCCCAATGCCAAGACAACCGTAGGGCTGGGCCGCCCGGCATAGGAGGAGTTTTATGACCCATACCATCCATCGCTATGGAAAGCCCGAAGACCTGGAATATGACTATTCAATTATTTTTATTTCAGCACGCAATTTCAATCGTCAGGGGTCTCAACCGAAAATCCGAAGATTTTTAGAGTTAGCCCAGAAACATCACGCCGTTAATTTCGGTAATATGGAAGCAGGCAGCGTGTTGGTGATCGGTCCAGAAAAAGTAATCGAGGCGGTCAAAGACGGTACAACCGTCCAGGCTGTCTTTTCAAACCAGGAAGATGTGGTGAACATCTTGAGCGATTTAGTAAAGGAAGACCTGGGATTATCAGTGGTTGTTCAGGGATTGGAACACCGGGTACGTGAATGTTGCATGAGGACTAATCTAAAACCGCATACCTGGAATCATTCACTTGGTATTTGGGGAAAGACCGAATTACTACCTGAACCGGAAGTTTTAGAAGTTACTACTATGTGTGGCCATGGTTTAGTTGCGGTGAGTTTAGTGAAGAAAATTTTTGAGGATGTACGAAACGGAAAAACCACACTGAAAAAAGCCGCCCAAAAACTGGCAAAGCCGTGTATTTGCGGCATGATCAACCCGGTGCGCCTGGAGCGGTTGCTCGAACGTGTGATGGAAAAATCTTTAGTGGTAGAAGAGGAAAAGAAGTAAATCCCGGAATTCCGGAACCAGAAGCGTCTTCTAATACAGGAGGCTGTCTTGCAAAGCGGCAGCCTCCTGTAATTTATTGGCGCTACGGCTAATTTAATTGATCATTGGGAGGTACAAAATTTGCGAAAAATCCGGGTTCATGTTAGACTCACAGGTTGCCATGCGAATTCGAATCCATCTCTTTCTTCTTGCTTATCTCCTGACGGGAATATTTTTGCTCCGTCCGCCAGCTCGTCTGTTTGTTGTATCTCCTCAACCTGGCGAGGTCCTGCAGGGTGTTATCCCAATTATAGGCAGCACGGTGACGCCAGGGTTTCTATCTTATGAGGTCTCCTTTACGTATGACCGTGAGGATAGCAAAACCTGGTTTCTCATTCAACAAAGCAACGAAAGTGTGCAGGATGGAAACCTGGCTGTCTGGGATACAACCACGATTACCGATGGCGATTACCGTTTGCGGGTGCAGGTGTTTCTTGAGGATGGCCAAAGCGAGGACCTGATCGTGAGCGGTTTGCGCGTCCGTAATTACACCCCAATTGAGCAGCAGCCAACCTCAGAAAGCTTGCAACCCCCCCCACTTCAGGAAACCGACACTACTCCTGCAATTTCAGCCACCATGCTGCCGACGCCTACCCCGCTACCTGAAAATCCTGCTCAGATAACTTCAAAGGGGTTAGCCAACAGCCTGCTGACAGGGCTTGCCCTGGCTGCAGTTTTATTTTTGGTTTTCGGGCTGTACCTTGCTAGACGGAATAGCCGGCGGCGGAGGAGATAGTATGCTTCGACGCCTGTTTCATCGCGGCGAACAGCCTGTTTTAGTGTCGGACCCGGCGTACCTGATCGTGGGATTGGGCAACCCAGGCCGTGAATATCGTGAGAGCCGCCATAATATAGGGTTTATGGTGGTGGATTGTCTCTGTTCCAGGATGGGTATCCCGGTCAATCGCTTACAATCCAAAGCCTTGACTGGTACGGGGAAGTGGGAAGGCAGGAAAATTATTCTGGCGAAGCCGCAAACTTATATGAACCTGTCCGGAAATGCGGTGTCGCAATTATTGCGATTTTATAAGGTGCCTGTTGAGAACCTGCTTGTGATTCATGATGACCTGGATCTTCCACTGGGAACCTTGCGTATGAGACCAGATGGAGGCGCAGGGGGGCAGAAAGGCCTCGTATCGATCATTGAGTCCCTGGGAACGCAGCAATTTGCCCGCCTGCGGGTGGGAATCAGCCGCCCACCAGGGAGGATGTCTCCGGCAGATTATGTCTTGCAGAGCTTTTCAAAGGCGGATCAGGAAGCCCTGCCGATCATTTTGCAGCGAGCCGCCGATGCTGCGCAGGTTTTTGTTACCGAGGGATTGCAGCAAGCCATGAATCGCTTCAACGGCTCTTCTTTGGAATGATTTCATGCTTTCAACGATCCGTTCTTTGTCTGCTTACCAGAACCTGCTGGCGGAACTCCGTGACAGGGTTCGTATACCTGGTTTAGGGCTTCCCCGTTCTGCTCGCCTGCCGGTGCTTGCTGCCCTGCTTGCTGACCTTAATCAACCGATCTTCTATATCACGGACCGAAGCGATCGGGCTTACGCTCAATTGGATGAACTGGGTTTTTGGGACCCGGAGGGAAACCTCAAACTGTTCCCTGAACCGACGCCATTGTTTTATGAACAAGCTGCGTGGGGCGCAACGACCCGCCGTGAACGACTGCTGGCGATGACCTTGCTGGCGAGCTATCATATCATGGGATCTGCCCGTCCCAGGGTAGCGCCACTGTTTGTAGCGCCCGTACGGAGTGTTATGACGCGTACCCTGCCGCGCCGCGATTTCTTAAAGAACACGCGTACGATCCGGCGCGGCCAGCAGATCCTCCCTCAAAACCTGATACAGACCTGGGTTGGAACAGGTTATGAAGCTGTAGACACTGTTCTGGCGCCGGGTCAATTTTCCCGTCGTGGGGGATTACTGGATATCTGGCCGCCAGCGGAAACGCTGCCAGTCCGGTTGGAATTCTTTGGCGACGAGGTGGATACGCTTCGGAATTTTGACCCGGCTACCCAGCGAACTGTAAAGAGCCTTGACCAGGTGGTGGTGACCCCGGCGCGCGAGATTCTCCCGGCCAGGGCGGTTGATCATCCTTCCCTGACGGTCGAACAGCTTGACGAGTTTTACCTTCCTGTTCTTCATCCAATGGCGGCTAGCATCCTTGAATATTTGCCCCAGCAAGCGCTGGTGGTGATTGATGATCTGGATGCTGTTCAAACCCAGGCGGTTGAAATTGAAGAACAGGCTGTTAGACTACGGCGGGAAAATGTGGCCGAAGGGATACTGGCGGCGGATTTTCCGATGCCTTATCTTTCCTGGTCTGAATTGCAAGATACGCTGTCTTCTCATCAATGGATTGAATTAGGCCGGGCAACATCGCTCGAAACACCGGCGCTCGGACAGCTCTTTCAGCCTGGCCCGCGCTTTGCCGGACGCTTAAAACAAGTTTTGGAGTATTTCCAGAGCTGCTGCGTGGATAGGGAGCCGGTGTGGGTTGTCTCGCGTCAGACGTCTCGCCTTTCTGAACTCTGGAAAGAACAGAAACTGGCGGTGGGTGATGGCTGCTCCCCCCAGTTTATTGAAGGGACGTTAAGCGAAGGATGGGTTCTCGAAACCCAGCCTGCAAAGCATATTCATCTGTTAACGGATTCTGAAATTTTTGGATGGGAGCGCCCCAGACCGAGAAGCAGAAGCCAGATCAGCGTCGAAGCCCCTGAATCGGATTACGCCGATCTCAACCCGGGCGACTGGGTCGTGCATATTGATTATGGCATTGGGCGTTACCGAGGCCTGGTCACGCGGGTATTGGAAGGCACCGAGCGAGAATTCCTTCAGGTGGAATATGAAGGCGGAGACCAGCTCTATGTTCCGGTACACCAAGCAGACCGTCTTAGCCGGTATATCGGCGCGGACGGCGAACCACCTTCGCCGACCCGGTTAGGCACAGGCGAATGGTCAAACGCCAAACAGCGCGTGCGGGAGGCAGTGCAAGCAGTCGCGCGCGAGCTATTGGAACTCTACGCCCAGCGTCAAGTGGCGCGCGGATATGCCTTCAGCGCGGACAGCGCCTGGCAGCAAGAGTTGGAAGCGAGTTTCCCATATATCGAAACGCACGACCAGTTGCAGGCCATTCAAGACGTCAAGCGAGATATGGAAAGCGCCCGGCCGATGGATCGCCTGTTATGCGGCGATGTCGGGTATGGCAAAACCGAGGTAGCGTTGCGGGCCGCCTTTAAAGCCGTGATGGATGGTAAGCAGGTGGTTGTTCTTGTTCCCACCACAGTGCTGGCGCAACAACATTTTGAGACCTTTCGTCAGAGGCTGGCTGCCTATCCGGTAGAGGTGGAAATGCTCTCGCGTTTTCGCTCCCCCAAGGAACAAGAAGCGATTCTCAAACGGTTAGAACAGGGGAAGGTTGATATCGTGATCGGCACCCACCGCCTGCTCCAGCCAGATGTGGTTTTTCCAAACCTTGGGCTGGTCATCATTGATGAGGAACAGCGCTTTGGAGTCGCTCATAAAGAGTATTTAAAACGCTTGCGAACTGAGGTGGATGTCCTAACCCTGACAGCGACCCCAATTCCCCGCACGCTCTACATGGCGTTGACCGGGGTGCGCGATATTTCTACGATCAATACTCCTCCCGAAGAACGTTTGCCGATTATCACCCATGTTGGACCTTACTCGCCCCGCCTGGTACGGCAGGCTATTTTGCGAGAACTGGAACGTGGCGGGCAGGTCTTTTTTGTTCATAACCGGGTGCAGACCATCCCGGCCATGGAAAAGCACCTCAACAAACTCACGCCGGAGGCCAGGGTAGGGGTGGCGCATGGGCAAATGAACGAAACTGAGCTTTCTGCGGTGATGCAGAAGTTTACGCACGGCGATATTGACGTGCTGCTCTGCACCTCGATCATCGAGTCCGGGTTGGATATTCCCAACGCCAATACATTGATTGTGGACCGCGGGGATACTTTTGGGCTCGCGCAGCTATACCAGCTTCGTGGCAGGGTGGGGCGCGGCGCACAACGAGCTTACGCGTACTTTTTCCGTCACCGCCGCAAAGCGCCAACCCATGAAGGGCAGGAGCGCCTTGAAATCATCGCCGAAAATACGCAATTAGGCGCAGGGTATTCTATTGCCATGCGGGATTTAGAGATGCGAGGGGCAGGTGAATTACTCGGCACCCGCCAGCACGGTTATATCAGTTCTGTGGGTTTCCACCTGTATACTCGCTTGCTTGCACAGGCTGTGCGAGAAATCCGGGTCGGCAGCGGCTTGCCAGAGCCCTCGTTAGCGCAGGCGAAGATCGGCGAAATCATGATGCCGGTTGGGGTTGACCTGCCGCTGGCAGTAGGAATCCCGGCCGATTATGTTCCAGACCAAAAGATGCGCCTCCAGCTTTACCGACGACTGGCAGATACGCATCAAGAAAAAGAGTTGGACATGCTGGAAGAAGAATTTAAAGACCGTTTTGGGCCTGCACCCGAACAGGTTCACAACCTCTTTTATCAGATGCGTGTGCGGCTGCTGGCCGAACGAGCTGGATTATCTTCAGTAAACCAGGAAGGCGACCAAATTGTCCTCCGATATCCCCCCTTGCCGGCCGGCGTTCATACGAGAACCCTGTCTTTTAGCAGTCCCGACCTTCGAATTGGGAAAAACGCCTATTGGATGGCGTTCAACAATGGGGATAAACCCTGGCAGGAACGGCTGTTAGGAGCGTTGTGGGGTATCATTAACTGTTGACGTCGGTAATTTCGGTAATTATAGAAAAGGTGAACCGAGATGGAATTTAAACTTCATGCTCCGTACCAGCCCACTGGCGACCAACCAGAGGCAATTGAGCAATTGGTTGAAGGTATCCAGAAGGGAAAACGCCACCAGGTGTTACTCGGCGCGACTGGCACAGGTAAGACTTTTACAATAGCGAATGTGATCCAGCGCGTGCAAAAACCGGCACTGGTCATGGCGCATAACAAAACCCTGGCAGCGCAGTTGTATGCGGAGTTTAAGGAGTTCTTTCCTGAAAACGCGGTTGAGTATTTTGTCTCTTATTATGATTATTACCAACCGGAAGCTTATGTGCCGAGGCATGATTTGTATATTGAGAAGGAGACGGATATCAACGAAGAGATTGACCGCCTGCGGCTTGCGGCTACTACCTCGTTGATGTCCCGACGTGATGTCATTATTGTTGCATCGGTTTCTTGTATTTACGGGCTTGGCGACCCTGAGGCTTATGGCAAGGTGGTGCTAAACCTGGAGGTGGGCAGCATCTACCGCAGAAATGCACTGCTACGCCAGTTGATCGAAAGCCAGTATCAGCGCAATGACATGGAACTGCGCCCGGGGACTTTTCGAGTGCGGGGCGATGTGTTGGAAGTCTTTCCTGCTTATGAGGAAAAGCGAGCTTACCGGATCTCTTTCTTTGGAGATGAAGTTGAAAGGATTACCGAATATAGCCCGATCAGCGGTGAAATCTTTGCAACGCCGGAAAGGATAGAAATCTACCCGGCCAAGCACTACATTGCGGTGGAAGACCGTCTAAAAAAGGCGATCAATGATATCGAGCAGGAACTAGAAACCCAGATCGGGCTTTTCAAGCAAAGTGAACGGTTGCTGGAGGCTCAACGTATTGAGCAGCGAACCCGTTATGACCTGGAGATGCTACGTGAGGTGGGATATTGCAGTGGAATTGAGAATTACTCTCGCCATCTCGACCAACGGGCTGCTGGCACTCCGCCCTGGACGTTGATGGACTATTTGCCGAGCGAGTATCTGCTGGTTATTGATGAGTCTCACATGACCATTCCTCAGGTCAGAGGGATGTTTAACGGCGACCGGTCGCGCAAACAGGTACTGGTGGATTATGGATTCAGGTTGCCATCGGCACTGGACAACCGCCCACTAACCTTTGCTGAGTTCGAAGAACACATGGGTTTTACTTTGTACACCTCGGCCACGCCTGGACCTTATGAATTGCAGCGCTCTGATCAGGTGGTGGAGCAAATTATCCGCCCGACAGGTCTTTTGGATCCCAGGGTTGAAGTACGGCCAACCAATGGCCAGGTGGATGATTTGATAAAGGAAATCCGCTTGCGGGTAGAAAAGAGAGAGCGCGTATTAGTGACGACGCTGACCAAGCGGATGGCTGAAGATCTTTCGGACTACTTGATGGAGATGGGATTTAAGGTGCACTATTTGCACTCTGAGATTGACACCCTTGAGCGCGTGGGATTGCTGAGGGATTTGCGTCTTGGGGTGTTCGATGTGATCGTTGGGATCAATCTGCTGCGGGAGGGATTAGATCTGCCAGAAGTATCGCTGGTGGCGATCCTGGATGCTGATAAAGAGGGTTTTTTGCGGTCAGGGACTGCCCTCGTTCAGACGATTGGACGGGCAGCCCGGCACGTGGATGGATTTGTGTTGATGTATGCTGATAAGATCACCGATTCGATGCGGTATGCGATCGATGAAACCAACCGCCGCCGCGCCAAACAGATGGCTTATAACGAGGCTCACCAGATCGAACCGGCAGGGATTGTGAAGGCAATTTATGACATCACCGAACGCATCGGCGCTTCTCATGCGGCGGCAGAAGAAAGAGGCGCCTACCAGGTTGGCGGGCGGCCGGCTTTGCCCAAAAACGAGCTGAAACGCATCATCGTTGAGCTGGAACAGCAAATGAAAGAAGCCGCCAAGAATTTACAGTTTGAGCAGGCAGCCGTGCTGCGTGATCAGATTTTTGAGTTACGATCCATCCTGGCAGAGGAATCGGATCTACCACCCTGGAAAAAAGCTCGTATTCTGGCAGGTGAGGACCTGGAAAATCGATAATCGGATGCACGTGGGGCTGATAGAGATCGAAAACTGACCAATGAAGTCAGGCGGTTCTTTCGACAGAAAATGAGCGAAATTCTCCTGTCGGCGCAGACCAATTAATTTTTACCTGTGTAACCCAGGCAGCCGGCGGGCCTGTTCGTAAATCCTGTAGCAGGGTTTCCAACGTTTCCCTGGGGCCTTCGGCCACCACTTCAACACTGCCATCGTACGTGTTACGCACCCATCCTTTGATTCCCAACTTTTCGGCGCGAGCCTGGACGAAGAAGCGGAATCCCACTCCCTGGACGTGTCCCTCGATCAACGTGTGCAACCGGCAGATCTCTTGAGATTCCATAGATAAGTGCCACTCCTGTTCCGCTCATTTTTTCAGCGCCAGCAGGCCGATGGTGAGAGGGATGAGAAGTAAGAGCGCCGAAAGAGAAAAGTAGGGGAAAAGATTTCGCAACGCCAGTAATCCGGGGCGCATGCCTAATACTTCTTCTTGCCAGGCGTTTTCGAGCTGGCCAAGCGAATTACCGAAGGCGGCGATGGCACCTTCTTCGCATCCCATACCATCGCTGTATAACTTCATCAGCGTTTGAAGCCCACTCCGGCCAAATTTTTGGTGCAGGAATCGCACAAACGAAGCGGATTGGGCATAGGAAAGGAATGCCCCAGAGGCTTCGCGCGGGAAACCGATACAAATGGAATTGATGGGGAGCAAGTTTTGTTCTCTGGCGGCACGTTCTAGCACCCACTGGTAATCGGGATTGGGGTATAGCTCCGCTAAGGATGCACTCCCTTCGATCAACCAGGCTGGTATGCGGTTATAATCTTTACCATAGACCTCGAACTGGAGCAAATGCATCAATTCGTGCGGGATTTGACGTTCGAACTCAAGCTGCTGTTCTGCGCCCGGGGAAATAGAAAGCAAGATGCTGCGGGTTTTTGTGCTGGCGTGTCCGGCAACCCAAGATTGTTGGCTGAATTGCAAACTGCTTTGTAAATCGGCGGAAGTTTCGTAAATGAAGATCCGAATGGGTGTGGGAGGGCTGACGTCCAGGTAAGTTTGCGCGGCTTCTAAGCCCGCTTTTGCTGTGTTGAGAGCTGCCTGCCCAAAGTCGAGTCCCCCAGAATACCAGTGAACCTCAAAGGGTTCGTCCTTCAACGATTTCCAAGCAAAGCGGTTATCGACATATTCAAAGTGATAATGCGGGCTTTCAACCTTCCGGCCGTCTGTGGTTACGACGCTAAACCAGTATTCGATCTGCGAAAAGGGATGAAATGGGTCGGTGCGGGTGTCATATTGGATGAGAATATTGCCCTCTTCGTCCAGAGCAGCCGGTTTTACGCGGACGCTTTCTCCTTGTGGCTGGATTGAGAGAAAGACCTCTGTAACCTCGCTAACAGAATCCAGATGAATTTTGAATGTGACCTGTTTTCCAAATTCGATCTCGATTTTGGGTTCGCCAAAGCCGATCGTTTCCTGGTGGTTTTGGAAACCAGGAGCGAGAAAATTAGCGGTTAAGAGCAGCAAAAGCAGCCAGGATTGCATGAGTAAAGAAATAGATGCAGGAATTATGCCGGTTCGTGATCCTATTGATCTTCATCCTCTTCGGTTGAGGTGTGATCCGCAGCATCGAGATCGCTTTTTGAATCAATATCAAAATCGAACAAGTCCGTGAGAGTAAAGTTGTCGGTGAATTCCAGATTTTCCAGCGCCGACTCGATGTAATCGATCTCTGTATCGTCCTCCGCATCTTCGGCTAATTCTTCCAGCGCTTCTCGGACATGTTCTCCGCCGATTTGGGAGAGCGACCAGATCAGGGCGCCGAAGACTCCGCTATCGAGCGAGTCCTTTTCTTCCAGGAGTTTGAGCAACGGCTGGCGGGCTGAGGATAATTCGAGCGCGCCGGCCGCCCGGACAGCCTCTTCCTGAACATGCGCCAGTGGATGTTCCAGCATGTTAAGGATGGCGTTTTCCCAGCGGATGTCGGCGGAGCGACCCATGGCGCACAGTGCAGAGGCCATCCAATCGTTTTCATTGGTGGCAAAAGCAGAACTGATCAACTGGATCACCTCTTCCCGCCCAGAATACCCCAGTGATTCCAACGCTTTCCTTCTAATCGCTTTTGGTTCGTTGCTGGTGAATTGATCCAACAGGCACTCTTCCACCTGGTGGTGGATGGTGGATGGAATTTGATCAAGTTCCCCCAAATATACGAACAACCCCAGGGCGCCGGCTGCGGCGGCGCGCACTTTCTCGTCTGCATCCTGCAGGAGCATTTTCATGAAGCGAGGGGCCAGCCTGGCGTCTTCCACCTCCCAAAGGAGATGAATTGCCACCTCTCTAACACGTGGGTCTTCATCTTCCAGTGCATACTTGGCGATATCATCAAAGCAAAGCAGCGTATCTGCTTCTGCCAATTCCTCCAAATCTTCCAATAGCGTCAGACGGCGGGTGGGATGAATTTTTGACCATTCGGTTTTGAGGATTTCCAGCTCTTTTTCTGGGAGATCGGAGAAACGGTGAAGATGAAAGGCAGGAAAAGGGCGGGTTTGATCCAATAGAGCTTCGATTACCTTGGTGAATGGTATGTTCCTTTTGTTTTCAGTCATCAATCCCTCGCAAAAGATGCTCTTACCGGATCATGATTGGATTGACCAGGTCATTGACGACCAGTAAAACCATTAACAATAACAGAATGCTCAGTCCGATAGCGTGGACAGTGTTTTCTAAGCGGTGCGGGACCCGGCGTTTGAAGAGAACTTCTGGAACCAGGAAGAGAATCCGTCCACCATCTAAGGCTGGCAAAGGAAGCAGGTTGGTTAATCCAAGGGCGACGGAAATGACCCCCAGAAATTGTAACACGGCCATGCGCGGCGCTTTGGGATTGGCAGCAGCGCTTTGTTCTTCAATGTCGCTGACTTGCTGGTACATCTGGAACATCCCGACAATGCTGACAACCCGCGCCTGATCCGGCGCGATGACGCCTTCGATGATACGAACGGGCGCCATCACAAGTTCGGCTGCCAGATATCCTACTTCGGCGGCTCCCAGTCCGAGTGCCTGGATGACAGTCACCGGTTGATAGATGGGGTTGGCTTCCATGACAATGCCCATCCGCCCCTGACCTTCGGGCGGGTTCACACGCGGCACTACCACCGTCGTGACCAGTTGGCCGTCTCTTTCGAGAACAAATTCGACCTCCTTGCCTGCGTTCGCGCTGATGATGGCGCTGACATCTTGAAAACTGTTGACTTCTTGCTGGTTAACTTTCCGAATGATATCGCCGACCTGAAAACCGGCCAGTTTTGCGGGGGAATCTGCTTCTACTTTCTGAATGCCAACCTCAACGGAACGGGCAACGCCATTCATGCTGAATATGAGGCTGAAGACCAGGGCACCAACCAGGAGGTTCATCAACGGGCCACCCATCAGCACGCCGAATCTTCTTGCCGGCGAGGCAGAGGCCAGACCGCCTGGCACAGTGGGGTCGTTCTCGCCTTTCGGGCGCACAAAAGCGCCGAAGGGGAGGGTATTAATGGTGAATTCGGTGCCGCGCCAGGTGAACATTTTTGCCAGGCGGGGCGGCAAACCCAGCCCAAATTCTTCGACCTCGACCCCTGCCAGTTTTGCCATCACAAAATGGCCCAGTTCATGGAAGAACGCCAGAACGGCGATCGCCAAGACGAATTGAATTAAAGTGACAAAATCAAATCCGATCATTATTCTCACTACCTGTATTCGAATCAAACCGCTTTACAGACATTATATCTCTATTTGCGGGTGGATAAAATCTTATCTAAATATTTTGCCATGCGGGGCGACCGCTTTAACCGGACCGCCAGGCCCAGCCGTCAGAATGCGGCGCACTCCGGGGACGCTTTGAACTTTCGCTTTGAGCGTCTCGAGATAAGAACGGGTTGTAATGAGGTGAACATTTGGCCCTGCATCGAGCGTGTAGCAGACCGGCAATCCGCCGGCGCGCCAGCGGGCGGCTGACAGCATAATCTCCAGAGAAATGGGCGTCCAGTAGAACAAAGCGGGGGTAGAGGTCATCATGACGGCGTGCATGAGATTGCTATCCAGTTCTGTGATCTCTGCAAACGCCTCGAAATCGCGCGCCAGGATCGCTTTTTTGCAGCTTTCGAGCCGCCGGGGGGCATCGGCCACACGACAAGCCTGGAGGGGGCTGGTTTCCGCCAGGCCGTGACCTGTGGAAGACCCCACCGGCTTGTGCGTTTCTTCGACAACGACGATGCAATCCACCAGATTCCAATAGTCGGGGGGTGCTATGGACACGGCGTAGGAACTGCGGTCGTCCTTGCCCGGCAGCCATTCCACGAAACCGCCTGGCACTGACCGGCAAGCGGAGCCTGAGCCACGTCTGGCCAGTCGCGAAAGAGCGGCCTCGTCCAGGGACAAGCCGGCCGCGCTGGATGCGGCCGCTGCCAATGCGGCAAAAGCGGCAGCCGAGGAGGCAATACCGACGCCGGTGGGAAAATTGTTTTCCGACTCAACACGGGCGGGATGGCTCACGCCAGCCATGGCGCGCACGAGATCGAGAATGTCGCTGACACGGCGAATCGCTTCGGCAGGGGCGGGTTGCCCGTTCAGGATGAGCTCATCCTGTTCCAAACCAGGATCAAACGATACCGTCGTG